>OIZI01000155.1_pt1 | contig 35755 bp, 36 predicted proteins | sample 1588441 | NCBI WGS metagenome assembly OIZI01 (sample SAMN03283284) | human gut metagenome | biome: human-associated habitat; material: feces | host: Homo sapiens | place: Peru | collected 2012 | reverse complement strand
GGGGGATTGCCACACCAGTGCGCGCACTGGTTCGCAATGACAGATTGTTTTCTAACAGCTCCGTTTTTTGAAAAGGAGAAACCATGCTTCGCAAATTCATCGGGGACAGGGCCTTTTACAAACGGGTTCTCACGGTTGCCGTCCCCATTATTATTCAGAACGGAATTACCAATTTTGTATCCCTGCTGGACAATATTATGGTCGGCCAGGTGGGCACCCTGCCCATGAGCGGCGTTTCCATTGTAAACCAGCTGATTTTTGTATTCAACCTGTGCATTTTCGGGGCCAGCTCCGGTGCCGGAATTTTTACGGCCCAGTTTCACGGCAGCCGGGACACGGAGGGGGTCAGACACACCTTTCGCTTTAAGGTAATCATCTGCGGCATCCTGGCGCTGCTGGCGGGATGCCTGTTTGCGGGCTGTGGAAAAAATCTGATTCTGCTCTACCTGACGGGAGAGGGAGAGGCGGCGGACGCGGCCCAGGTGCTGTCGTTTGGCTGGGAATATCTGCTGGTGATGCTCTGGGGGCTGCTGCCCTTTGCCCTGTGCAATGCCTATGCCAGCACGTTGAAGGAATGCGGGGAAACGGTGGTGCCCATGGTGGCGGGGGTTGCGGCGGTGGCCGTAAATCTGGTGCTCAACTATGTGTTTATTTTCGGCCACTTCGGGGCCCCGGCCATGGGCGTTCGGGGCGCGGCGCTGGCAACCGTGATTTCCCGGTATGTAGAGCTTGCTCTGGTGGCGGGCTGGACCCATAGAAACCACGGCAAGCACCCCTTTATCCGGGGAGCCTACCGCTCCCTGGCCATCCCCGGCCCGCTTCTGCGGAACATTATCATCACCGGAATGCCCTTGCTTGCCAATGAGCTTCTGTGGTCCCTGGGGGTGGCGGCTATGAATCAGTGCTATTCCACCTGCGGACTGAATGTGGTTCCGGCTATGAATATTTCCTCCACTCTGGGAAATCTGGCCGGGGTGGTGTACCAGTCCCTGGGTGTCAGCGTGGGCATTCTCATGGGCCAAATGCTGGGGGCCGGCCACTCCGAGGAGGCGCTGCGGGATACCAACCGGAAGCTGATTGCCTTTTCCGTGGCCTCCGGAACCTGCTTCGGGGTTCTGATGGCCCTGGGCTCCGGGGCGTTCCCAGCCATTTACAATACCACCCGGGAGGTGCGGCTGCTTGCCCAGAACCTGATTTTAATCAGCGCTCTGGCAATGCCCTTCCAGTCCTTTGCCAACGCAACCTATTTTACCCTGCGTTCCGGCGGAAAGACCTTTATCACCTTCCTGTTTGACAGCGTGTTCATGTGGGTATGCGGAGTTTCCCTGGCCTTTTGCCTGAGCAGATTCACAGCCCTGCCCATCCTGCCGCTGTACGCTCTATGCCAGCTGCCGGATGCCCTCAAGTGCACCGTGGGTTATTCCATGCTGAAAAAGGGAAGCTGGATTCATACGTTGGCGTGAAAGAATTTTGTGAGAAAATCACCCTGACCGGGATGCGGGTCAGGGTGATTTTTTACCAGAGCTTTTTCATATCGTAATACTCGCCCATGTTTCGGACAAAGGCATCGGACAGGGCGATATTTTTTCGCTTTCGCTTGACCAAAAGCAGCTGCGCGGCCACCAGATTTGCCTCCAGGGGAATATAGGTAACGCCGCTAAGAGGACGAAACTCCACAGAAGGGTAGCCGACAAAGCAGTAACGGTGCAAATTCAGCGCAACCTGACTGGTGGTTTCAAAGTTTGCGATACGGCTGACATTGCGAGGTTCTGCCCCCAGCCTGGCCAGCGCAATTTCACTGAGCGTCTTTTCGGACGGAATTTGATTGTACAGCAGAAGAGGAAGATCAATCAGCTTTTCGGTTGGAAAGGTTTCCAGCTGGGCAAAGGGATCATTCAACGGGACCTGAACACAGAGTACATCGTCAAACAGGTGATAGCAGGAAAAGCGGGCCTCTGTTTTGGCACGAAAGGAATCCTGCTCATCGGAGGAACAGTGGGTCAGCGCCAGGTCGGGAAGCTGCGCGGTATCCTGCTCTACCAGGAAGCGGTTCAGCTGGGCACTGCTCATTTTTCCAACCTGAATGGTGGCGTTGGGACTTTCGGACATGATATGCTTGATGGTTCCCATGGCAAAGGTTTCCATGGAGGAGCAGCTGAGCAGTGTGACGGGCTCACTCCGGTGGGGCGAAGTGCCGCCTTTCCGGAAGGCACGCTCCATTTTTTCAACCTGTTCAAGAATCGTCTTGGCGTGCTCCAGGGCGCGGACCCCATCGGCGGTCAGGCTGACTCCGGTTCGGGAGCGGTTCAGAAGGGAAACCCCAAGCTCCTGCTCCAGCTGGGCAATGGCCTTACTGAGGCTTTGGGGCGTTACGTATAAAGAATCCGCGGCGGAACGGATGGAACCGGTGTCGGCAATTCTTGTGAAATAAAGTAGCTGCTCCAGACGCATCGGTATCATCCCCCTTTTCTGCGTATCATAGCATGGGTGACACAATCTGTCAACTGCAGGTTGACACACGGGAGAGAAATGGAAAAAATTGTCTGCTTTACACAAAGAGACGGGGGATATATAATCAGAATATCAGCAAGCTTCCTGAAAAACACAGAAAGAAGAACAAGGAGGACAAACAAATGAAAGCAAAAAAATATTACCTCCACAGCGCAATTTCTATTTTGCTTATGGTGCTGGTGCGTTTTCTGCCGCCGTTTGGCGCAATGACTCCCATGGGAATGACAATCCTGGGGATATTCGCCGGGGCGCTGTACGGCTGGATTACCTGCGACATGATCTGGCCATCGATTCTGGCGTTGACAATGCTGGGCTTTACAGAGTATGTTGCCAACTCCGCGGCTGCGTTTACCAGCGCCATCAGCAATCCCAGCGTTCAGACCATTTTGTGGCTGCTGGTGTTCTCTGCCTTGCTGACGGTGACCGGCATCTCAAAATGGCTGGTGGCGAAATTGGTGAACTCCAAGCTGTGCAAAGGGCATCCGTGGCGGCTGTCCATTGTGATTTGCCTGGCTGTCTGGCTTTGCGCATCCCTGGGCGCGGGCTTCGCGGCGATTTTGCTTTGCTGGCAGCTGGTGTATTCCATCTGCGAGCAGGTGGGCTATACAAAGCAGGATAAGTGGCCAAAGATGATGGTTTGCGCCATTATCTTCTTCAATGCGCTGGGTGCGCTGCTGCTTCCCTTCCAGGGCGGCGTTGTAGCGAACTATGGCTTCCTGGCCAAGGCATCCAATGACCTGTATACATCCTACGATTATTTAAGCTACTTGCTGCTGAGCTTGACGGTTTCAATCACCACAACGATTGTCTATTTCCTACTGATGCGCTTTGTGATTCGTCCGGATATGGGCAAGCTGGCTCAGGGAATTCAGGTGGAGAAAGCGGAAAAGCTGACCCAGCGCCAGAAGCTGGCCCTGGGGGCGATGATTGCGCTGGTGGTACTGACCATTCTGCCCAGCTGCCTGCCTGCCGGAGGTGTGAAGAAGTTTTTCAATACCTTTGGAACCACAACCGTGATCCTGCTGGTTGTAGCGGTTGTGACGGCTCTGCGGGACAAGGATGGAAAGCCCTATTTCACCTTTAAGGAGCTTGCGAATAATGGCATTGCCTGGCCGCTTCTGTTTATGGTGGCTACGGCGACGGTTATGGGCGGCGCGCTTTCCAGTGCGGACTCCGGTTTTACCGCGACCTTGACCAATCTGTTTGGACCGATCCTGTCCAATGCCTCTGCCTATGGCTGCGCGGTGATTATTGCCGCGGTGACACTGGCACTGACGAATGTCATTAACAATACGGTGGCGGCGGCAATTATGGTCCCTGTGATGTACCCCTTTGCAACCACGCTTGGAATCAATCCGCTGATGATGACCGCGATGATCTGCTTCTGCGCCAACTGCGGCTTGCTGCTGCCCTGCGCCAGCCCTGCCGGTGCAATGCTCCATGGCAACAAAGAGTGGGTTTCCACAAAGGACGCGGAGATTTTCTCCCTGCTGGGCATTGCGGCACTTCTGATTACGGTTATTGCCGTAGGCATCCCTGTTGGTGGACTGCTGTTTTCCTGATTTTCTGGAGGTAAGATATGAAATTTGAAAAGAAAGACTTTGTGCCTTTTTCCGAAAGTGAAATTCAGAAGGACGGAAACGGGAAGTATGTGCTTCATCCGCCTATTTCACCCAGGGAAAACTACCTGAGGGCGCTGTATCGGGAAGAGCCGATGTGGATTCCGCAGCGTTCTGACTGTGTGAACTTTACACCCAGTATTTATCCGGACAATGTGGCCCGTGCCTTTGTCATTGAGGCCCAGCCCTATCCGGGGGAAAAGGGTGGAAAGGATATTTTCGGGATTCCCTGGACCTATATCCCCGTGGCTGGAGGGAGCATGGTTGCTCCCGGCACACCGCCGCTGCTGGAGGAGGTAAGCCAGTGGAGGGAGAAGGTTGTTTTCCCGGATATCGATCAGTGGGATTGGGCGGGAAGCGCCGAGGCAAACAAGCCCTTCTTCGAAGCTAATAAGGACAAGGTTATTATCACCTGGATCTTCAACGGCATGTTTGAACGGCTGATTTCTTTTATGGAATTCGAAAACGCTGCTATGGCGCTTATTGACGAGGATGAGCAGGAGGATGTTAAGGCGCTGTTTCAGGCATTAACGGATTTTTACAAAAAACTCATTGACCATTTTGTCAAGTATTATCCGATTGACGGGATTTACATGCACGATGACTGGGGCGCACAGCAGAGTCCGTTCTTTTCCATCGATACCTGCCGGGAAATGCTGGTGCCCTACCTGAAGCAGATTACGGACCATTGCCACAAACATGGCTTGTTCTATGATTTCCATTGCTGTGGAAAAAGCGAGGATCTGGCTCCCTGCATGATTGAGGCGGGGATGGATGCGTGGTGCGGGCAGCCGCTGAATGATAAGCTGAAGCTGTGGAAAACCTATGGCGATAAACTCTTTATCGGTGTGCATTCCCCCTATGGCCCTGCCCACCAGGCCCCGGAGGACGACGCGGAGATTGCGGAAACGGTGGAGCGGTTTATGGAGCCATACAAGGATTTGGCACCCCAGCGCCCGTTCTTTATCCAGGACCTGCGGCCCACAGACCGCACACGGGCGGCCTTCTACCGCTATGGCAGGAAGCTGCTGACACAGGCAAAGAAAGCATAAACACGAACACCCCGGATTTTTCAGTCCGGGGTGTTTGCGTGTCGGTTGATGAGGGCGTAGACTGCCAGGGACAGGAGCAGGCCCAGGCAGACACCGGAAAAGTCAATCCAGACATCTGTCAGGGTGGAAAAGCGGCCTGGGGAGAAAATTTGGATGGTTTCGTCCAGGCAGGCACAGGCAAGGCCCAGAAAAAGGGGGACGGGGGGCCAGGAAAGGGTGATTTTCCCCGGACGGGTCAGACCGGAAAGAAGGAAGCCTAGCATGGTGAATTCGGAGAAGTGGCCGATTTTTCGCAGGATAAACTCGCCCTTGTCGCCAAAGGAGGAGAGCATGGGCTCCAGAACCTCAAACAGGCTGCCGCTGATTTCACCGGAGATGTCCCCCGGCATGGCGGAGTTGCCCCAGATGAAGCCCAGGGTCAGAACGGTCAGGCAGAGATAGATAACGCGGCTTTTTTTCATCCCAGAACTCCCAGGTGCTCCAGAAGGATTTTAAAGCCCAGCAGAATCAGAATGATGCCGCCCACAACCTCGGCCTTCTTTTCGTAGCGGCTGCCGAAGATGGTGCCCACTTTGACACCGACGGCGGAGAGCACAAAGGTGGTCAGGCCGATGAGCAGAACGGCAAGATAGATATTGGAAACACCGGCCATGGCCAGGGAGATGCCGACGGCCAGGGCGTCGATGGAGGTGGCCACCGCCATGATGAACATGGTCTTTACGGAAAGGTCTGCGTCGGGGGTCTCCTCCTCGTCCTTGCCCAGGGCCTCCCGGAGCATGTTAACACCAATCAACACCAAAAGACCGAAGGCAATCCAGTGGTCAATGGCGGAAATGGCATCGATAAACAGGGTGCCGAGATAGTAACCGATCAGGGGCATCAGGGCCTGAAAGCCGCCGAACCAGGCACCGCATACCAGCTGGGCCTTGATGGGGGCCTGCTTCATGGCAAGGCCCTTGCACACGGAGACGGCGAAGGCATCCATGCTCAGGCCAACGGCCAGAATGAACAGTTCGATAATTCCCATGGGAATCCTCCTAAGTTTTTATAGAATGGAAACAATCAGATTGACGACGAATACAACGGCGCTGCTGCTCAGGGCAACCACCACCAGGCTCTTGCCTAGGTAGGATAGCAGTACGGCAGCGGCCAGGGCGGCAATTCCCGCGGCCAGGGACCCGGCGCTGGAAAGAATCGAGGGAAAGGTCATGGCCGTCAGGCAGGCGTAGGGAACGTAATACAGGAAGGAGCGGAGAAAGCGGCTGCGGATGGGTTTGCGGAAAATGGTCATGGGCAGCATCCGGATGAGGTAGGTGGTCAGGGCCATGGCGGCAATGTAGGCGTAGATGCTCATAGGGCTTCCTCCTCTTTCTCTTCGGAGATGGGGAACAGGGCCGCACAGACACCGGCTGCCAGAACCGTACTGATGACGATGGCAATACCGGCGGAGATATTCCGGAACAGGGGCACCCAGTCCAGCAGACTGCTGCACACCAGGGCCAGAAGCACCGCGGCCAGCACCGGCCGTTCTTTTTTTGCAGGGGGGACGACAATGGCGATGAACATGCCGTAGAGCATGACCCCCAGGGCGGTGCGGATGGCCTCCGGCAGGATGGAACCGGCCAGCGCGCCCAGCACGGTGCCAGCGGTCCAGCCCAGGAAGGGCAGCAGCCCCAGCCCCAGCAGATAGGGCACGGTCAGGGGCTCTTTCCGGGACATGGCCAGGGCGAAGATTTCATCCGTATTCATAAAGGCGATGAAAAGACGGGGGAAGAAGCCTATTTTTTCGCCCATCCGCTGGCTCAGGGCCAGGCTCATCAGAGCGTAGCGGCTGTTGATGATAATCTGGGTCAGAATGACCTCCCACAGACCGGCACAGGCCAGAATCAGGGTCAGGCCTGCGAACTGCCCGGCGCTGGTGACGTTGGTGGCGGAGATTAAAAAAGCGTCCAGCACACGGATGCCCTGGGAGGCGGCCAGCGTACCGAAGCCAAAGCTTACAGACAGGTAGCCAATTCCCACCGGCATCCCCCGGCGGACACCAAGGGTATACTCATTCCAATTCATGTTTGATTCTCTTTTCTGTGCTGTAGTTACAAGTTGCAGTTTCATCATTGTATCGCTTCCTACAGCTTCCGTCAAGTGTGAAAACAGGAAAAACCGGCGGAATGTGCTCCGCCGGGGAAAAAGAAAGGGTTGGCAATATCACTAAAAGGGAAACGGAAAAACTGTGCGAACCATACAAAAACATACGAGTGTTTCAAAACAAAACAATTTTAGAGACCGTTCAGTTTGCGAATTGCTGCGAACGCTGTTATTATACCAGTACAAGCACAGAAAAACAGCAGCTAATTTGTTGAAAACGACCTTGCATATTTAGATTGAAAATGAGCAGTTTCAAAATGGAACAGAAAAGAGATGATTTCAGGATTGGTCAAGTTATTGGTGATTGCGGATGATTTTACAGGTGCCTTGGACACGGGCATTCAGTTCCGGGGTGAGGGCACCGTACTTCGGTTTGACAGGCGGAAGAGCTTTTTTGAAGGGCTGCCGGAAAAAACGGATGTGTTGATTGTGGACGCGGAAACCCGCCATCTGGCACCGGAGGAGGCCGCCGGAATCGTTGGGGATATCGTGGCAGAGGCCGCGCGGAAGGGCGTTTACTGCATCTATAAGAAGACAGACTCCGGCCTGCGGGGCAACATCGGAAGCGAGCTTGCCGCGGCACTGGAACAGTCAAACAGCCCTGTGCTGCATTTTGTACCGGCCCTGCCCCAGCTGCACCGGGTGACAAAAGCGGGAATTCATTACATCGACGGCCAAAAGGTGGCGGACAGCGTATTCGGAAAGGACCCCTTTGAGCCGGTGCTCTATTCGGATGTACGGCAGATTATCGGGGCCCAGTCTTCCGTCAGGGTGACGCTGGAGGGACAGGAGGAAACTCCGGAGAAGGGCATTGTCCTGCACGATGCCCAGACGGAGGAGGATCTTCACCGAATTGCCCGGGAACTCCGGGAACAGGATGAGCTGCATCTGCTGGCGGGCTGCGCGGGATTTGCCGTGGCCCTGCCAGAGCTGCTGGGCCTTCAAAAGGAGGCGCTTCCGGAACCCAATCTTCCGGAAAAGCTACTGGTGGTCTGTGGCAGCGTCAACGCCATCACCTTGAACCAGATGGACGCGGCCGAACAGGAAGGCTTCCCGAGGATACGGCTTACCGTTCCTCAGAAGCTGGACGCGGGCTGGCTGGACTCCCCCCAGGGGCAGCGGGATTTGACGCGGATGCTCACCGCTGTGCAGGCGGCCCCCTGCAGCATGATTGAGTGCGACGGCCTGGGCCATCCGGAGGAGCTGGAACGGTACCGCCGGGAGCTGGGGCTGGATTTGGAGGCGGTGCGCTGCAGAATCTCCCACACCATGGGTGCGATTCTCAAATGGCTGCTGGACAACGGCCTGGAGGCGACGCTGATGGTAACCGGTGGGGACACGCTGATGGCCTTTATGGAGCTGGCGAATCTGAGGGAGCTGGTTCCCATCTGTGAATACGCGCCGGGGGTGGTGCTGGCACGGGTGACATACGGCGGCAGGGAAAGATACCTGCTTTCCAAGTCCGGGGGATTCGGAGACCCGAAGCTTCTATTATATCTGACAAATCGTATCACCGCGGATTCCGGCGCAAGGGAGCCGGAGCACGCAATGCAATAAGGAGGAAGTATTGATGCTTACCAAGTACAATTTGAAAATGCCCCACGCCGTCTATGGCGGTGAAAACGCCATGGATAACATTGCGGCGATTATCGGAAACCTGAACGCCAAGAAGGTTGCCATGTTTACGGACAAGGGTCTGCGGGGCCTGGGGCTGTTCACGCTGGCGGAGGATGTGGTCAAGGCCACGGGCGTAGAATATTACGTGCTGGACGACCTGCCTCCCGAGCCCTCCTACATGGCCGTTCAGAAAATTGTGGACGAGTTCAAGCAGAGCGGTGCCGACCTGATTGTCGCCTGCGGCGGCGGCAGCGTGATGGATGCCGCCAAGCTGGCAAGCATTTTGGTCACCGACGAATACGGCGTGAAGGAGCTGCTGGATAACCCCGGAATGGCCAGGAAGTGCGTGCCCATCGTCCTGATTCCCACCACCGCCGGTACCGGCGCGGAGGTGACCCCCAACGCCATTGTGGGCGTTCCGGAGAAGGAACTGAAAATCGGCATTGTCAATGAGAACATGATTGCGGACTACGTGATTCTGGATGCGCGGCTGATTAAGAACCTGCCCCGGAAGATTGCCGCGGCCACCGGCGTAGACGCGCTGGCCCATTGCATTGAGTGCTTCACCTCCAACAAGGCCAACCCCTTTAGCGATATGTACGCCCTGGAGGGCGCGGACCTGATTCTCAACAATATCGAAAAGGCCTGCGATGATTCCAGCGCCATGACCGAGAAAAACCGGATGCAGATGGCGGCCTACTACGGCGGCCTGGCCATTACCGCCTCCGGCACCACCGCGGTCCACGCCCTGAGCTACCCCTTGGGCGGCAAATACCACATTGCCCACGGCGTTTCCAACGCCATTCTGCTGGCACCTGTCATGCGCTTCAACGCCCAGGACCCCGCGTTCCGGGCCCGCCTGGCCCAGGCCTATGACCGCTGCTGCCATGAAGAGGTCAAGTGCAAGACCGTGGACGAGAAGAGCGCCTGGATGATTGCCAAGATGGAAGGCATTGTAAAGCATCTGGAAATCCCCACCAGTCTCAAGGAATTCAATGTTCCCGCGGAGGACCTGGAGGGACTGGTAGAGGCCGGTATGCAGGTGCAGCGGCTGCTGGTGAACAATATGCGCACCGTGACGGCTGAGGACGCAAGAGCCATTTATCAGGAAATCCTGTAAAAGAAAAGGAGAGCGAATATGAAGAACTGCGAAATCAAGGGCATCATTCCTCCGATTCTGACACCCATGCATGACGACGCGGAGCAGACCGTCAATCATGAGGAGCTGCGCAATCAGGTGGAGCGGCTGCTGGCGGGCGGCGTTCACGGACTGTTCCCCTTTGGCACCAACGGCGAGGGCTATATCCTGAGCCTGAAGGAGAAGGAGGAGGTTCTGGAGACGGTCATCGACCAGGTCAAGGGCCGGGTGCCTGTGTATGCCGGGACCGGCTGCATCTCCACGGCGGACACCATTCGGATGTCCAAGCGGGCGGAGGAGCTGGGCGCGGATGTGCTGAGCATCATCACCCCCAGCTTTGCGGTGGCCAGCCAGAAGGAGCTATATGACCACTATGTAGAGGTTGCCAAGCATGTGAACATCCCCATTGTTCTGTATAATATCCCGCCCCGCACCGGCAACAAGCTTCTGCCCGAGACCGTGGCAAAGCTTGCCAAGGATGTTGACGTGATTATGGGTGCCAAGGATTCCTCCGGGGACCGGGACAACCTGAAAGCCTACATCGACCAGACAAAGGACCTGGACAAGGATTTCTCCGTTCTGGCGGGCAACGACGGCAACATTCTCTTCTGCCTGGAAAACGGCGGCAAGGGCGGTATTGCCGGACGGGCGAACATCTGGCCCGGCACGGTTGCCTCGATTTACAACCACTTCGCTGCCGGAGAGCTGGAGGAGGCCCGGAAGGCCCAGGAGGCTGTGGGCAAGATTCAGCCGGTCTTCAAGTTCGGCAATCCCAACACCATTATTAAAAAGGCTGTGGCGCTTATGGGCTATCCGGTGGGCGACTGCCGCCGCCCCTTCAACTATCTGTGTGACGAGGGCGTAGAGGCGCTGAAGGAAGTTCTGAAGGAAACCGCAGACCAGCACTGATTGGAAAAAGGAGAGACTGACGATGAACAAACCCATTCTCGGCATTTCTATGGGCGACCCCTTTGGCAACGGCCCGGAAATCACCGTTCGGGCCCTGGCGGACGAGAAGCTATACGAGCGCTGCCGCCCCCTGGTAGTGGGCGACGCTACCTCCATGGCCTATGCGTTGAAGGTTGCCAAAAAGGTTTCCGGCATTGACCTTGCCATGAACGTGTGCAAGGAGGTAAAGGACGCTGTTTTCCGGCATGGCACCGTTGACGTGCTGGACATGGGGCTGGTCCCCGCGGAGGCCATTCCCGATACCTCCGATTTGGATGTGCCCAAGCCCTTCGGCGTTGGAGCCTGTGCCATCGGCGGCGAGGCGGCGTTCCAGTATGTGGTAAAGGTGATTACCCTGGCTATGAACGGGGAAATTGATGCCACCGTGACCAACGCCCTTTCCAAGGAAGCCATCAACATGGCGGGCCACCACTATTCCGGCCATACGGAAATCTATGCCGACTACACTCACACCAATAAGTACACCATGATGCTGGCCCACGAGGGCCTGCGGGTGGTCCATGTATCCACCCATGTCTCCCTGCGGGAAGCCTGTGACCGGGTCAAGAAGGAGCGGGTTCTGGACTGCATCCGCATTGCCAACGCGGGCTGCAAGGCTCTGGGTATTGAAAATCCCAAGATTGGCGTGGCGGGTCTCAACCCCCACTGCGGCGAGAACGGCATGTTCGGCACCGAGGAGATTGAGGAAATCCAGCCAGCCATTGACGAGGCACTGGCCGAGGGCATCAATATTCCCGAGAAAAAGCCGACGCCTCCCGACACGGTGTTCTCCAAGGCATTGGGCGGCTGGTATGATATTGTTGTGGTCATGTACCATGACCAGGGCCATATCCCCCTGAAGGTCAAGGGCTTTGTCTACAACAAGGCGGAGGGCCATTGGGATGCCGTCGCCGGAATCAATGTCACATTGGGCTTGCCTATCATCCGCGCCTCTGTGGACCACGGTACCGGCTTCGGCCACGCGGGATCCGGCCACGCCAACGAGCTGAGTCTGGTGAACGCTATGGATTATGCCATTACGTTGGCGAATCATAAGGCGTAAGGAGGAAGACGCTGTGAAATTTGTTATGACACAGGCTGTGTGTCCCCAGGGTATGGAGCTTCTGAGGGATAAAGCGGAAATTTATGTGGCGGACAACGCCGACCCCAATAACTACTTAGACCAGATGCAGGATGCCGACGCGCTGATTGTCCGGATAGCCAAGTGCGATGCAAAGGCGATTGCCGGAAGCCCGAATCTGAAAGTAATTGGCCGTACCGGTGTGGGTTACGACAGCGTGGATGTTGCCGAGGCTACGAAGCGGGGAATTCCGGTGGTCATTACCCCGGGGGCCAACAACCGGTCCGTTGCGGAGCACGCCGTGGCTATGATGTTTGCCCTTTCTAAGAACCTGTACGAGGGTCAGACGGAAATGCTCCGGGGCAACTGGAAGATCCGGGATGCCAAAAAGGCCTTTGAGCTGGAGGGCAAGACCGTGGGTGTCATCGGCCTGGGTGCCATTGGCCGGGAAACCGCCAAAATCTGCCAGGGCTGCGGCATGAAGCTGGCGGGATATGACCCCTTCCTCTCCCGGGAAAAAATCGAGGCCCTAGGGGCGGACTACTACGAAAACTATGAGGACCTGCTGAAGGTCAGCGATATTGTGACCGTCCACGTCCCCCTGACCGAGGGCACCCGGGATATGATCGCCAAGCCCCAGCTGGAAATAATGAAGGACACCGCACTGCTGATCAACTGCTCCCGGGGCGGCATCGTCAACGAGCAGGACCTGGTGGAGGCCCTGAAAAACGGCACCATCGCCGGAGCCGGTACCGACGTGTACTGCAGCGAGCCCCCCGCCGCCGACGATCCCCTGCTGAACTGCCCCAACCTGATCGTCAGCCCCCACTCCGCCGCCCAGACCAGAGAGGCCGTAATCAAAATGGCCCAAATGTGCGTCCGGGGCTGCCTGGCCGTCTGCCAGGGCAAGAAGTGGCCCTATGTGGCTGACAAGTCCGTATATGATCACCCCGCCTGGGCCGGTAAGGATTGGGCAGAGGTCTAAAGAAAGGAGATCACTATGAATAAACTTGTACAGGGAATCATCACCCCCATCCTCACTCCTATGTATGAGGATGAAAGCATCAATTTTGACGAGCTGCGCAATCAGGTAGAGCGCCTGATCCGGGCCGGTGTCTCCGGACTGTTCTGCTTCGGTACCAACGGCGAGAGCTATATCATCAGCGAGGAAGAAAAGTACGCCGTCCTGAAGGTCGTCATTGAGCAGACCGCCGGACGGGTGCCGGTTTATGCCGGTACCGGCTGCCCCGGCACCAAGGATACCATCCGCATGAGCCTGAAGGCCAAGGAATTGGGCGCCGATGTGCTGAGCATCATCTGCCCCTACTTTGCCGCCGCCAACCAGCAGGAGATTTACAACCACTATGCGGCAGTGGCCCAGGCCGTGGACCTGCCCATTGTGGTCTACAACATCCCCGCCAGAACCGGCAACGCGGTGGCCCCCGCCACCATCGGCAAGCTGGCCCACACCTTCAAGAACATTGTAGGTGTCAAGGATTCCTCCGGCAATTTCCTGAACATGCAGCAGTACATTGAGGAAACCCGGGACCTGGAGGATTTCAGCGTCCTCTCCGGAAACGATGCCCTGATTTTCGACAACCTGGTCAACGGCGGTGCCGGTGCCATTGCCGGTTGCAGCAACATTTATCCCAAGACCATTTGCAGCATCGTCTCGCTGTACCGTGAGGGAAAGCTTCAGGAGGCTTTGGAGGTGCAGCGCAGCCTGGTAAGCCTGCGGGATACCTTCAAGTACGGCAACCCCAATACCATGATCAAATACGCCACCAAGCTCATGGGCTACCCCGTAGGCGATTGCCGCAGCCCCTTCAACAGCATCAGCGGCGACGGAAAGGAAGCTCTGAAAAAGGTGCTGGAGGAGAACAAGGCCAAGGGGATGGAATAAAAGCCCGGGCCGGGAAAAGGAGAAACCAATGGGAAAATACTTAAAAGACAGAGATGTGCTGACCGCCATCTTCTTCCTGATTTTTGATGCGGTCTATCTGGGCGTGGGCATCAAGATTCCCGTGTCCGATTCCTCCAGTGTCGGCGCCGGATTTATGCCCCGGGTTTACGGTTTCGTGATGCTGGCAGTGGCCCTGATCCTGTTGTTAACCAGCATTGCCCGGGTGAAAAAGCGCTCCGAAAAGGAGCAGGCGGAAATCGCCGCCTCCATGTCCATTGACAAAAAGGATGCCATGCGGATGCTGGTGGGCTTTGCGGCCATTCTGCTCTATGTGCTGCTGCTGACCGAGATCGGCTTCATTCTGTGCAGCATCCCCCTGCTGTTCCTGCTGGTGCTGCTGCTGACACCCCAGTACGTTGTGGACAACTATGTGAAGCACAACTGCTGTGATGACCAGGGCAACCTGCGAAAGGAATGCACCAACGCCAAGGGAACTGTAAAGTTTAAGTGTATGCTGAAATACTACGGCAAGGTCCTGCTGTTCTCCGTGGTCTTCACCGTTGCCGTGTATGCCCTGTTTAATTACGCATTGGGTCTGAGAATGCCCCAGGGCATTCTGAAGAACATCCTGCCGTAAAGAAAGGAGAAAAGAATGCTAGAAACATTTGCAGTGGGCTTGTCCAGCATTGCCAACACCGCCTGCCTCATTTCCATTATCGGCGGCGTGTTCATCGGCATCATCTTTGGCGCGGTCCCCGGACTGAGCGCGACCATGGCGCTGGCCCTGTTTTTGCCCATTACCTACTCCATGGATTCCGTCACCGCCGTTGTTCTGCTGACCTCTTTGTATGTAGGCGGTATTTCCGGCGGCCTGATCTCCGCAATTCTGACCGGTATTCCCGGCACCCCTTCCTCTGTGGCCACCTGCTTTGACGGCTGGCCCATGACCCAGAAGGGTCAGGGCGTAAAGGCCCTGGGCGTCGGTGTTGTGGCCAGCTTCGGCGGCAGCATCTTCTCCACCATCATCCTGATTTTCGCCGCCCCCGCTCTGGCCGCCATTGCCATTCGCTTCGGCAACTATGAGTATTTCGCCATTGCCCTGTTCAGCCTGAGCATGATGTGCGGCCTTTCCGGCGACAACCTGTGGAAGGGGCTGCTCAGCGGTCTCATGGGCTGCATGTTCGCCACCGTGGGCCTGGATGGCATCGGTGCCGTCAAGCGCTTCACATTTGGCAGCCGTCTGGTGCAAAGCGGCTTCCAGACCCTGCCCGTTCTGATCGGCCTGTTTGCCGTTGCCGAGATCATCTCCCGGATCGCCAGTGCCCGGACCACCAAGCCCGAGCCTCCCGTTGATGTGAATATGAAGGGCATTAAGGGCTTCGGCTTCAGCCTGAAGGAAGCCGGTGCCCAGCTGAAGAACTTCCTGATGTGCTCCGCCATCGGCACGGCTATTGGCATCCTGCCCGGTATCGGCGGCGGCGCGGCCAACGTCATGGCCTACGGCGTCAGCAAATCCACCAGCAAGCACCCGGAAAACTACGGCAAGGGCGACCCCGGCGGCGTTGTGGCCACGGAGTCCTCCAACAACGCGGCGGTAGGCGGCGCTCTGGTGCCCCTGCTGTCCCTGGGCATCCCCGGCGACACGGTAACGGCCATGCTGCTGGGCGGCCTGACCCTCCACGGTGTCACCGCCGGTCCTCTGATGTTCACGGAACACGCGGACATTGTGTATTCCATTTTCCTGACCATGATCATTGCCTCCGTGGTAATGCTGTTCATGGAGTTCTACGGCCTGCGGGTATTCGCAAAGCTGCTGGCTGTGCCCAAGTACTATCTGCTGCCCGCCATTTTCATGTGCTGTGTCATCGGTGCCTACGGCACACGGCACAACATGTTTGACGTATGGAGCGTCCTGGTCTTCGGCCTGGTGGGCGTGGTGTTCTCCAAGCTGAAGGTTCCCAGCGCCCCCTTCATCCTGGGCTTTATCATCGGACCGCTGGCGGAAAACAATCTGCGCCGGGGCCTGATGTTTGCCAAGGGCGATTTCGGAATGTTCTTCACCCGTCCCATCGCCGTGGCGTTCTTTATTGCCGCTGCCGTCAGCCTGACTTTGGGCATTGTCAAGAGCGTCCGTCCCAAGAAGCAGACCGAAGCCGAGAAACTGGCCGCCGAAGCGGACCTGTGATCGAAAAACCGTATTCCAAGTTGCGTGACAACTTAAAAACAAAAAGAAAAGGAGATCATTATGAAAAAGACCATGAAAAGAATCGCTGCTGCCTGCCTGGCTCTGATGCTGTGCTTCGGCCTGGTTGCCTGCGGAAGCTCCGACAACACCCAGACCACCGCCGCTGCCGGTTCTGACAACGCTGCCCCCGCCCCCGCCACCGATACCGGCTGGCCCGAGAAGGACATTACCATCGTTGTTCCCTTTAACGCCGGCGGCGACACGGATTTCCACGCCCGCCTGCTGGCCCAGTACGCCGCCAAGAAGCTGGGTGTCAACGTGATCGTTGAAAATGTAGCCGGTGCCAACGGCTCCCAGGGTATGCTCCAGGTCATGGACAGCGACCCCGACGGCTACACCGCCCTGTTCTTCCACGACTCCATGCTGACCAACAAACTGGTGGGCACCTGTGAGTATAACTACACCGACTTGAAGCTCTGCGCCGCCACCATCTCCGACAACAGCTATGTGCTGGCCGTCAACAAGAAGAGCGGCATGACCACCTTGCAGGATGTAGTGGATGCCGCCAAGGCTAAGCCCGGCGATCTGCTGTACGCCTCCAGCGTCGGCGGCTACAGCTACTACCTGGGCCGGAAGTTTGAGGTCGAAAACGATGTAGACTTCAACATTGTTGACGCGGGCGGCGGCACCGACCGGAACGCCGCGCTGCTGGCCGGTACCATCGACACCAACTGCAACCCCTACGGCGTTATGAAGAGCTATTTCGATTCCGGCGACTTTATTGCGGTTGCAAATTTGGCTGAAGAGCGTAATCCTTTGTTCCCGGATGTGCCTACTGCAAAGGAGCAGGGGTTTGATTGGGTTGCTGAGCGTCACTATTTCCTAAGCTTCCCGAAGGACACTGACGATGCAATCGTTTCCAAGATGGAGGGGATTATTCAGGAGGTTTGCAGCGATCCTGAGTTTATTGCTGCGACAGAGGCCGCCTACTGTGTGACTCCCACCTTCATCGGTTCTGCTGATCTGAAAGCAAAGCTGGATGAATACTTCGCTGATTTCAGCAGCCATATGGAGCTTATTAACGGATAAGTTTTGAGATTCAGCTACAATAAGACAAAGGCTGCCGCTGTTAAATAGACAGCGGCAGCTTTTGTAATTATAAACCACGGAGGGTAGAATAATGGAGACCAACCTGAATGGAAAAGTGGCCATTGTGACAGGCGCATCTAGTGGAATCGGAGCGGAAACTGCAAAAGAGCTTGCGAAAGAAGGGGCAAAGGTCGTTTTGACTGCACGAAGAAGAGAACGCTTGATGGAGATCGCTTCGGAAATTGCTGCGATTGGCGGAAAAACGGCTGTTTTGGAAGGAGATATGGAAGATGAAAGATTTTGTTCTGAATTAGTGAATTATACGGTGCGGTCCTTTGGAAAAGTGGATATTTTAGTTTGCAGTGCAGGAATGGCGTTGCGAGATAAGAGTTTGGAAACTACAGCAGATAAATGGAACAAAGTCATGAGTGTGAACCTTACAGCGCCAATGTTGCTAACGCAGGCATGTGTACGCCAGTTTTTGAAAGAGGGGGCGGGTGGCAAGATCGTTTATATTTCCAGCACAGCTGGGAAAAATGTGAACATGGGGGCATCTCCAAGCTACGGCGCAAGCAAAGCGGGGTTACTCTACTTGACCAGACACTTTGCAACGGAGTTTGCTCCAAATCATATTTATGTGAATGCCATTTGCCCTGGGCCAGTTGATTCAGAGATTACGCTGACATGGACGCCGGAGCACAGGAAAAATGTACTGGCCAATCTCCCAATGGGAAGAATGGGAACCCCTGAAGATATTGCGCATGTAGCTGTTTTTCTAGCAAGCCCTTTGAGTGATTATATCACCGGAGAGTCAGTACTAGTCAACGGTGGCAGGTACATGGAGTAATAGAGGTGTCCCAATGAATATAGGGTTGCTGATAAATCTGCAGTTTTCGATGTATTGCTTGATGGCAGTTGGAATGTTGCTCAGCAAACGAAATCTACTTACGGAATCCAATGAAAACTTTATTTCGAATCTTCTGATGAAGTTTATCCTGCCATGCAGTATTGCTAAGTCTTTCCTTGTTGAACTGGACAAGACAATACTTCAAAGTTTCACAGATGTGTTAATCATTGCATGTATCGCAGCACTTATTCAAGTATTGCTTGGAAAAATTGCGTTTTGTAAGTTGCCTAAAGAGCAAAGAAAAGTTATGTGTTACGGAATGATTAACCCTAATAACGCTTTTATTGCTCTGCCAATTATTGAGGGGCTGTTCGGAGAACAAGGCTTGGCATATGCTGCTGTCTATATGATTCCGGTACGAATTACTATTTGGACAATTGGACTTGCTGTTTTTTCAGCTCAGGGAGTCAGCGGAAGACAACTGCTAAAAAAGTGTGGGCTCCACCCCTGCATGGTGGCTTTGTACATCGGAGTTTCCTGTATGATAACACAACTGCAAATGCCTAAATTCCTATATGACGCTTTGAAATTTAGCAGTAATTGTCTTACTGCATTGAGTATGCTGCTAATTGGTGCGATTTTATCACGTATCTCAATACGTGATGGTGTAAAAAAAGAGGTATTATACTTTTGCTTGATTCGACTGATCATTGCACCAGCACTATTGCTACTTGCTTGCTTGGCATTGCGTGTGGATGGCATGACAAGAGAAATCTGCGTCTTTATGGCTGCTATGCCTGCAGCCAGTTTAACTGCAGTGCTTGCGAAGCAGTATCAATCAGACGCTGGGACTGCCGGATGTATAGTGATGTTGTCTACAGCTTTAGAAACCTTAACACTACCATTATGGGGATTGGTACTTCGGCTTTTGTAGGAATCGAAACATCTGAGCGAAGAGATAATTGGCTTAAGCATACAGCAGAACAAAGTATTTTGTAGTCAGTTTCTCAACTTGGAAAGCTAGCTCGAAGCAGCTGAGACTGATGAGGTGCGGTACAGACTGACAGGATAATGGACCCAGGCGAATTCGTATACCCCTAATAGAAAGCCCTAAGCCTTCTAATTTGAGGTTATACGAGTTCGCCCAAGGTTTCTCCGCATTGGTTCTGCGTACCGCCCCTCATCAGTTAGGGCGTTGCCCTGCCAGCTTCCCCGGTGGGGAAGCCATTGGCTTCGCTCCGGAGTTCCGGATTCATCCGTTTGCTCACGTCCGTTGGATGCATTTATTCAAAAGATGCCAATACACGAAAATAGCTGCATTCTATTGACACTGTTTAAAAAGCGAATTATACTGTAATTGACCAAAAGAAGCAGAAGAAGGGGAAATTATCATGGAAAAGGTGCGGCTTTTGTGTATTGCCCCCTATGAGAATATGAGCTCGGTCATGCGCTCGGTGGCGGAGGAATTTCCTGTTGAGCTGACAGTCTATGTAGGTGACCTGGAGGCGGGGTTGGAGATTGCGTTGAAGGATTTTCACAATGACTACGACGCGGTGATTTCCCGGGGCGGCACGGCGCAGATGCTGCGGAAGAAGCTGACGCTGCCGGTGGTGGAGATTCCTGTGACCGTGGCGGAGATTATGCGGGTGGTGCGGCTGACGGGGAATATGGGTAAGCCCTATGCCATCGTGGGGCACTCCAATATTATTGAGCAGGCGAAAAACATGGAAAGCCTGCTGCAAATTCCCATGGAAACCTTTCCGGTGCAGGGAGAGCAGGAGGCACGGCGGCAGCTGGAGCAATTGGAGGAGCAGAAATACACCATTCTGTGCGACATGGTGGCCTTCCGGATGGCCCAGGAGATGAACCGAAGCGCGATTTTGATAACCTCGGACCCCAGCAGCGTCCGGGCGGCCTTTCGGGAGGCGCTGCGCATCTGCGAAAACGGGCGCAGACTCCAGGAGGAGAACCGGTTTCTGAGAAAGCTTGTGTGGAATCAGGTCCACAATACGGTGGTCTACACCCAGCAGGGGGAGCTGTTTTTCTCCACGGTGACCGACAATTCCTCCCCAATTCTGGGATTTTTACAGGAGGAAAGCCTCCGGCATGAGGAGACTCAGGAGCATTTCCTGAAACAAATCAACAATGTCCTTTATCATATCCGAAAGCGTCACGAGAATCTGGGAAATCAGGAGTACACCACCTTCTATTTCTCCGAGAGCCGGGTGACCACCCCGGATGTACGCCGGGGCATCCGGTTTTTGACCCGGGCGGAGGCGGAGGAGAGCTTCGGGGACAGCTTTTACAGCGTCACCAATATGATTCGGGGGCTGCAGCCGCAGATTCAGCAGCTCAATACCAGCGACCACCCCCTGATGGTCTGCGGCGAGGACGGCACCTGCAAGGAGCAGGTGGTCTGCTATCTTTACGCCAACAGCCGGTGGCAGAAATATCCATTGATTATTGTGGACTGCTTCCTGCTCAGCGAAAAAAGCTGGAGCTTTCTGATGGACCACCACAATTCCCCTCTGGCGAAAAACGAATGCACGATTTTCCTGAGCGATGTGGACGCACTGTCCCCGCTGCGGCGGCATCAGCTGGTGGCCAGCCTGGTGACCATGGAGGTGTGCAAGCGGAACCGGGTGATCCTCTCCTGCATCTGCGGCAAAAGTCAGCGGATTTCCGAGGGCGGCAGGGATTTTATGGAGCGGCTGGAATGCCTGAATCTGTTCCTTCCGCCCCTGCGGCAACGGAATGCCCAGATGGCGGAGCTGGCGACTTACTATTTAAACCACCTGAATACCCGCATCGAGCAGCAGACCTATGGCCTGGAGGATGGGGCGCTGACAAGTCTGCAGGGATATGACTGGCCCCACAACTATGTCCAGTTCAAGCGGGTGATGCGGGAGCTGGCTCTGGCCTGCCCGGGCAGAAGCATTACAGAGCAGGATGTGGCCGGGATTCTGACCAGGGAGAAGAATATGACCTCCACGGGAAAATACATCGAGGGACAGGATGTCCCGCTGGACCTGCGGATGACCCTGGAGGAGCTGGACAAGGAGATTGTCCGCCGGGTTCTGGAGGAGGAGGGGGGCAACCAGTCCGCCACTGCCCGCCGACTGGGCATTGGACGCACGACCCTGTGGCGGCTGCTGAACAATAGTTGAATATAAAAAACGGCTGTTGCGCCCCAACCTGCGGTTCGCAGACGGGAACGCAACAGCTTCTTCCTTTTTGCTTATTTCTTCATTCTCGACGCAGATGCCGCCCCAGGCCATGTTCATCACATCGACCACGTCACCCTCGCAAAATTTACACCCCCTGTTGTAGGGCGCAACGCGCTACTACCAACAGGGGGTTCTTCCATGGAACAAGAACAGTATATGCAAGCGGTCATGCTGGGGCAGGTGCTGACCCAGGCAATTTCTACGGAGGTTGAACCGTTCTCCGGGAATGCTCTATATTACCCTCGGAGGACTGAGACTATGGAGCAGTACAAAACGGTGAAGGAGGTGTGCGCCTTGACCGGACTTACAGGAAAGCATTTGTATTATTTCCACCACGAAAATGTGGTGCGGGCGGCAGCCTATGCCAACTACTCCGTGGAAGGAAACGACGGCTACAAGTTGTATGATGAGGCCGGGCTGGAAAAGCTCCAGCAGATTGCGCTGCTCTATGAATTGGGATTGAAACGGAATGAAATTCGGGATTTGATGCTGGCCCCAGGCTATGATTTCCAGTTGACCTTAACAGAACTATATGGCAAGAAGGAGAGGGAGATAGAGAAAATAAAGTTTCAGATGGCGGCAATGGATTATTTGAGGATGACCGGTATCCATAATGGACTGGCGGGGGTGTTGCGGCGCTGTTCTTTGGAAGCGCTGGGACGCTGCCTAATACAGCAGCGGGAAGGCACCCGGGAGGGCCTTCCGGACAGTGGCAGAATGCGCCAGTTTGACGTTAAGTTCCCACAGCTTCTGTTGAAAATCCGGGAGTTGCCGAAAACAGAGCAGAATTCTGCGCAAAAAATGGCGTATATCCGTGAATTGGTGGAATTAAGCCGGGAATGCTTTGGGGAATCGGGAAAACCATTCCTGATTGGGCTGCTCGTGGGTGCTGCCGGAGAGGGAGAGCTGGGGAAGCGCGTGAAGGATACCTTGCTACCGGAACTGGCCGTTGAGATATTAAACGGCATCGAAGCGCTTTTTGAGGCTCCAAATACGGAAATCTCCCCAAAGGTTGGGGTATAAAATAAAACTATGAAAAGAGGAAAAACGATGAAAAAAGTAATTTCTATCCTATCCGCGCTGATAGTGCTGCTTGCACTGACAGCCTGTGCGGGGAAAGCCACAAAGCCTACATATGTTGGAAACTGGGAATTGGACCATGCGGTTATTGACGATACGCGTTCTGAGCTGAAGGTAGAGGCGACTACAGAACCCACGACAGCGCCAACGACGGAGGCGACTACAGAACCGACGACAGAAGCCACCACAGTGCCGCCAACCGAAGCAACCGCTGAGCTGATAGATGGAATGCGTCCGGAATTCAAGGAGGCCATGGATGCCTACGAGGCATTCTACAAGGAGTACTGCGAACTGCTGAAGAAATACACCGCAAATCCAACAGACTTCTCCATCCTTGGACAATATGCCAACATGCTGACAAAGGCGGACGAGGTTGACAAGGCTTTTAAGAAGTGGGATGAATCGGACCTTAACTCCGAGGAGCTGAAATACTATCTGGATGTGAATAACCGGGTGCTGAAGATGATGGTGGATGTGACGGGTTAATTTATGATGGATGAATTGGCCCAAAGCCCAAAGTACTATAGTGCAAATGGAGAATACAAATGAAAATTAAATCCAGAATGGCACGTCCTGTGAAGTGGCCGGATGGTACTTGGGATGTTGTGACGGAGGAATTTGAAGAGGATATTCCGGATAAGGGACGGCATTCGGTGATCTGCAACAAGTGTCCAAGAGACGACTATCCCAAATGCAGGGAAACGTGCCCGATTGAAAAGAAATTTATATCAAAAGCTTTGCATATCAAATAACCTGATTGCATGGATATCTCTGGAAAGTAGAGTACAATAGAAAAACTGTAGTGGAAAGACCCCGGCAGGTGAATGTCTGCCGGGGCGTGTTTATGGGTGGGGGACGTTCAGTTAGAAAGCCAGTAGGCGCGTTCGGCTTCTTCAATGATTTGCTGACAATGATATCGTAAGAAAGTATTATATTAGGTGTAGGGAAGGGGAATGGGAACGGCTTGAAATGCGAAAAAATATGTGATATGCTAATCATACAAACTTTTACGGAAATATGGGAGGAGGGGTTCTTTTATGAGAGAAAATCAACTTGTACCGGTAAGCTCAAAAGTGCCTGTGGTATTAAAAAAAGAGGGCCTTATGCGGCAAACGCCGGTCGTGACATATGATTTGGTAGATCCGCTTCACTATTCGTTTGTTTATAATTTTGACGAAACCATTTCCTATCGAATGGATGAGTGCGGACGTAGCACCGGAGAAAATGATTTTATTGGGGCTGAATTCGATGAGGCGGTTCCTAAAACATACCATACTTATTATGCGCTTGCGGCGGCCAGTGGAGCACTGACCGGAGCGCTGTGCTTTGTAAAACTTTCAAAGGATAACCTCCAGGAAATTGAAAGCTGGGGAAAAGAAACATGGAAAAAGGTCGTTTTGTATGCGGCGGAGCTTAGTGGGTTTAAAAAGAAGGACTATAAAGCAGCATCAAAATACTTGCTCGATCAGGCAATCTTCCAATTTAATAAGGCCGAAAATGCCAAAGCATACATGGCACAACTGAATACGAACCCGACGATGGCAGGCCTTGTTTTCTCAATGCTTGCGCAATTTTCTGATAAAATTTGTACAATAACCACAGACGGGGAAATCAAACTAGAGGAGCCGCCTAAATATTACTATATTGGAGAAACTGATGGAGAGAAGCTGGTTGCGTCAATTTTATATTGGCTGTTTGCATTGGCAGCTGGACAGGCAGAAAGTGAACGGCGGATACTGGATGATTTAAACGTTCCTACTGAATTGGTAAAAACGCTGAAAGAATTTGCAAAGATTGAATTTTTAAAGAAAATTCCCGATAACTATGAGGACGCAGAAAGAAAATATTCTGAATGGATCAAGAAAATCGTCTCGGAAGCTGAGCTTGATGCCGAAGAGAAAGCAGGGCAGAGGCAGAATGTAGTCATCCAGCTGATGAAGGTGGCACTCAATTTTGGAGAAGACGCATTCCCGGTTTTGGTCAATGACTGTGTCGCCAGAGCCTTGTACAGTTTGGTGCGAGTTGTTGAAGTTGTAAAAAAATCAAACATTCGAACAATGGAAGAGTTGCTGGCTGTTCCTGCTTCGGAATTCATACCTGAGGACAAACGCCTTTTATCTGGTATGTGCCTGGCGGCAAGTGCTTCCTTTGTTGGGGTTAATATTTCTGTAGCAGCGTTAAAGGCATTGGCAGCTAAAAAAAGCGGAAAGGGGGACTTCCTGAATGTTTTCCTGACAGAAGTAAATATTGTAGGGATAGGACATCTTATTTTCGCTTGTGTCGCAGATTGCAAATATTGGGGTGATTCAATAAAGCCATTTTTCCAACGTAGACCGCATGAACATACGGAGAAAGAAAGCCCAGAGAATGCAGACAAGGAGGCAGCGTCTGCGGCATTGTCGCTGGATGCAATTCAAGCAAGAATTTTATATTGTTTTGAAAATATCTCTGTTCAGAGAGATATTAAAAAAACAGAGAAGAGAGAAGATGCAGAGAAAAAGCAGCGATGGTTGGAGGCGTGGAGAAAAAGCATTCTCTCCGGAGCTAATATTCCATATGAATGTGAAGGAACGTATTTTGTCGAGGATGAAGATATTCTGTTTGAAGGTATCTACGAGCTTTCCAAAGACAAATCTAATTATGGATGGTTCTACCTGTTGACGCAGGAATTTGCATTATTTGCGCCTTACTGTGCACTTGGGACCGATGATGACAGCGAATATAAAAAGCTAAAAGTTCAGTATGATTATGTTTCAGATCAGTTTATTCGGAGACAAACAATTGTCAGCCAGGCCGAACTTGACTGTATGTTAACAACATATAGAAGGTATGTGGATTATATTTCCGGAAAAACGGCGAAGGCTGTTACCGCAATTGCTGCGGGAACAGCAGCAACAGCAATCACGGGAGGAGTCGCGTTGGCCTTTGCACCTGGAATTGCCGCGATGATTGCCGGTGAGGCTGTCGTTGGACTGCACGGTGCTGCTTTAACAAGTGCAAGCCTGGCGTTTGTTGGTGGAGGATCTCTTGCGGCCGGTGGTTTGGGAATGGCTGGAGGTACAGCAATTATTACCGGCGGCGGAGCGTTAATTGGACTGGCTGGTTCAGGCGGCGCCTCCGCTGCTGCATTGCTGATGACAACAAACAACGACTATTGGATAAGACAGAGTGCTAAAATGCTAACATATGCAAAATGCACGCTGTGTGACACATTCCAAAATAAATCCGCAGTGGAGGGGCTTTTGGAAGAAGTAACGCAAACTGTACGAGATACCACAGAGAATATGGAAGAATTAAAAAGAGAGGATAATGACCTTGATGTGGAGTACCTGAAAAGACTAGGTAAATATCGCGACTACTTGGAAAAGGTCAAAACAGAGCTACAACGACTAGATAAGAAATTGGCGGAATAAGCGAAAAGCACAGTAAGGGGACATCCTTATGACAGACTTGAAAATCACACAGCGGACGAAAATGGACATGGACAAGTCGGCGCAGGGAACCGAGCCAATTATGAATCAGGAGGTCCAAAATGAATTTTACAGAAATTGATTTACAGAACTACCCCCGCCGTCAGCACTTCGAGTATTTTTCCTCGTTGCAATATCCCTATGTGGGCGTGACCAATCAAGTGGATGTTACGGCCTTGGTGCGGTTTTGCAAGGAACGGAAATGCTCGTTTTAATTGCCTTTTCTGCATGCGGCCGTGTTGGCGGCGGACAGTGGTCCGGAGCTTCGGCAGCGGATTCGGGGCGGTGGCATTGTGGAATACAGCCAGTGTCCGACCTCCCATATTGAGCTTTTGGAGAATGGAACCTATTGCTACTGTACGCTTCGGCACCATATGAAGCTTGATGAATATCTTCCCCACGCGGAGGCGGCCAGAAAGCAGTGCCGCGTCCATGGAAGTATTGAGGAAAGCGCCGATTCGGAAAGCATGTACTTTATCTCCACGCTTCCGTGTCTGCACTACACCGCCCTGATTCAGCCGGTGGCGGGGGGAGAGGAGTCCAACCCGAGGATTACCTGGGGAAAATTCGAAAAGGATGCCGGGGGGAAGAGAACAGCTTCCGGTAACATTGCTTGTCCACCATGGCCTGGTGGACGGGATTCACATTGCAAGGTTTTATGAGGCGCTTGAAAAACAGGTGGAGGAGCTTGCCCGGGAGTGAAGACAGTGAAAAAATCTACTGAAATTTGGCGCGCAATTGAAAATAAATGGCCCGGCAGGAAAATGACGCTTGCCGGGACTTGCCTATGGGTGGGACAGTGACTCCTGGATAAGAGGCGAAGCGTGCGGGGAATTTTACGGGTCGTGGGATAAGTAAACCGCTATGTATATCCCAAAAGTTGAACCATTCCCGGGTAATGCACTATACTGTTACATGAAAGTGTTATCCAGTGCTGCATTGAGATCTATGCCATATGTTCCATATTCAGATGGCTTTTTTGCAGAACATATGGTATGATGCAATCGGAAAGAAAAAGAAAGAAGAGATACTATGGAAAAAAAGACAACGGAAATTCCTCCGATGCGGATGTCTGCATCAAAAAGGCTTGCACTTTTGATACTACTTTTTGTGATGATTGTTACAAGTATTTTTACGATACGGCACTTTTTTACGAGAAATGGAACGTTTTCAGATGAGGTGGCGGACCAAATTGCCCAGGAAATGGCGGACAATCGTATTGTACTGTCCAATAAAAACGGACATAGGACAGTTGTAGATTTCAAGGAGCCGATTCTTCTTGCCCATGGGAGGGAATCACGGCTGATCGTACATACAGCGCATTTATCGGAAACCATTTCCATTGCCAACGAAGGCCTTGGGGGCTGGGGGTGGACTTCTGCCTATCAGGACATTGTTTTTGAGGGGGATGCCCAGTATACAATTGATCTGAGCCACCTGTCGGACGAAGATTTTACGGTCAATAACGAGTTGAAAACGGTGGCGGTCAGAATTCCTTATGCGGTGTTGTCTCCGATCAATATTCCGGACGACCAGATCAAATTTGGAGATGTGAAAAAAGGCTGGGCTGCTTCAAAGGACATCAAGCTTACTGTAGAAGAAAATGCCCAGCTGAAAATCCAGGTCAATAATAAAATGAAGGCCAAATTGATTGATCAGAATATCATTGCGACTGCGAATGAGAGTGCAAAAAAGGTTGTAGCGCAGCTCTTTTCTGCAACGGTTCAATCCATTGACCCTGAATTTACGGTTGTTGTTGTACAATAAGGGAGGAATCACAAATGGAAAAATGGTTACGTGTTGCGGCAATTCTTATCCTTGCAGTTACCATAGTGCTGTCTTGCACGGTAATGGGGACAAGATTTACGGACCCGTCAACTTATGCCCATGTGATCAATGCACTGGACCAAAATAGAGTGCAATTGTTGAAGCTGTCTGCGGAGTCTGCGGGAGCATCGGCGGTTATATCTGCGCTTCCATCTGATATGTGTTCATCTTTGGCAGATCAACTCGCTCAGTTTACAACGTATTTTTTGGCAATTTTCAGCGTTATATTCCTGGAGAAATACCTATTGACTATTTTTGGATTTGCATCCTGCTATTTCCTGATTCCGGTTGGCTGCGGAGCGCTTTTGATCAACTTCTTTTTCCCGGCGCGTTTTCTGCGGAGCATTGGTCCGAAATTCATTGCGCTGGGTGTCGCCCTTTTGCTAGTGATTCCAACCGGTGTTTGGGTCAACGACCAAATAAAGGCGGTCTATAACAAATCCATCGATCTCGCAATTCAATCGGCAGCGGATGTCAGCGACAATCTGACGGGTGTTTTATCCGATGAGGCGGGAGAGGATACATCGGTGATCGATGAGGCGAAAACGATGCTGGAGGAGATCCCGGGATCGGTGGCCGGTGTTATTGGCAAATTTAAGGGCGTTTTAAACCGTTTCATTGAGGCTGCGGCAATTATGATCGTGACGAATTGTCTTGTGCCGATTGCTGTGATCCTCTTATTTGGATGGCTGATAAAAACACTTTTCAATGTTCAGATCGTTTTGCCTGAAAATTCTGCAAAGCCGTTTAAATTCCATCCAAGAGAGCATTTTGAGATTGAATCAAGGAATATATCCGAAATAGAATCGGATTCGCATTCCAGCTGACCAGATACAGATAGAGCTGTTTTCACCTCGCAAAATTTACACCCCCTGTTGTAGGGCGCAATTGCGCTACTATCAACAGGGGTTCTTCTATGAATCAGAAACAATACATGCAAGCAGTTATGGCTGGGCAGGTGTTGACTCAAGCGGCCCGCATTTGGGTTGAACCATTCTCCGGGAAAGCTCTATACAACTCTCGGAGGACTGGGACTATGGAGCAGTACAAAACGGTGAAGGAGGTGTCACATTCCTATTTTTCCAGTGCCTTTACCCACTCCGCCTCCTTGAACCCCACCAGCACAAAATCATCCCCAATCAGCATTGGACGCTTGACCAGCATCCCATCCTCCGCCAAAAGGGCCAGTATTTCGTCCTCGGATAGGAGCGGAAGTTTTTCTTTTAAGTGCTTTTCCTTATAAAGAAGCCCACTTGTATTGAAGAACTTTTTCAGCGGAAGTCCGCTTTTCTGATGCCACTGCCGGAGTTCGGCTTCGGTTGGGTTTTGCTCCTTGATGTGGCGGGTCTCGTATGGAATCCCTTTGGCATCAAGCCATTTCTGGGCCTTTTGGCAGGTGGTGCATTTGGGATAGCAAAGAAAGATCATGGTGGGATGCCTCCTGTGTTTTGATATTTGACGTGTTTCGCCGTTAGAAGTATTATACGCCATTGCTATCTGGAAAACAATGGGTTTCGCTACGGTGTTGCGTTCATCCGCATTTCTGCCGCAGCAAAACCGTTTCGCAAACCCGGTCGGCAATCAGTTCCCGGTCACGGGCGGGGTAGTATTCCAACAGTGGCGTTACCATCTGCGCAAGCTGTTCCCAGGTAAAAGACGGGATTTCCAGCTGCTTTCCGTACAGATTTTCCATAGTGTGGATCTGCCGGTTAAAGGTGGTTTGAAAGGGCCGTGCTTTTGCCTGAGAAATCAAGGATTTGGGGACGGTTTCAAAGGGGCTGTACATCACATTGGAAAGCAGTCCTGCGCCCTGGTCAAAGATGGGGCAGTAGTCAAAGGTGTCATTCCTGGCAAGAACCGCAATATTGTTTAGGTGGCGGTCGTCATTGAGGACAAGACCGTCAATTTCAAACAGCAGCGTCAGGTACTGGGGGAACAGGGAAAGTCCCGTGATATTGGCCGTTTCCTCTGCCAGGTAGGCCATTCGCTTCTTGTCACTGGGCAACCGATTCAGCGTTTCGGAGAGGATCTGCGTTTTTCTGGGGAGGGCTTTTTTAACAGCTCCAGCGTAAAAAAATTTCATCTCAGACTATCTTTTTGCCGCTCTGCTTCGTTATACTAAATGAAAGCGCTTTTAATCTACAGGAGAGGAGGAAAAACATGGACGGCGATTTCCTGCTCCTGCACAGAATGCAAAATGGCGATGATCAGGCCATCGAATCCTTTGTGCGGAAGTATTACCCAAAGATAATGCGTTACTGTCACCTACATATCAAGGACTCCGGCTTTGCAGAAGACTTGACCCAGGAAACTTTTGTCCGGTTCTTCCGCACGCTCCATCAGTACCAGCACTATGGGAAGGCTGCAAATTATCTGTATGTGATTGCAGGCAATCTGTGCCGGGATTATTACAGGAAGCCGGAAGAACTGCCGATGGAGGAACTGCCGGAGCATCCTGTCTGCCTGATGGAGTCCCTGGATTTACGGATGGATGTCCATGTGGCTCTGGAACGTCTTCCACAGGAACTGCGGGAAGTAACCATCCTGTATTTCTTTCAGGAAGTCAGGCAAAAGGAAATTGCCAGAATTTTGGGGATCGGTCTACCGCTGGTGAAGTACCGGATCAAACGCGCAAAAGAATTATTGACGATCTATTTAGGAAAGGAGGATTTTGAATGAAGGAACTCTTTCGTTTTGATGTGACCTGCGATGAATCCAAAATACAGAAAACCATTGCTGTTTCCAAGGAAGCATTTCTTTCTGAGGAATCGGAACAAACTATTTCCCACATAGAATTTCTGTATCAGCAGAGTAAGTTCATCAAGAAACGCTGGTGGCTGATGCAAGGGCTGCTGCTTGCCTTTGTATGTTTCTTGCTTAACAACTCAGAAACCGACTTCACCGTGCGCCGTATTCTGGGGCTTACCGGACCGCTGTTTGTAATTCTGATTTATCCGGAAATCTGGAAAAACCGAAGTTGCGATGCTTTGGAAATCGAATGTACAACATTTTATACCCTTCGTTCCATCTATGCGGCACGGCTGACCCTCTTTGCCGGGGTAGATATGGCGCTGCTGTCAGCATTCTATGCGGTCGCAACCCTGCTTAGCAGAATGACTCTCTGGGAAATGCTTACACAGTTTATGCTCCCCTTCAATGTGACCTGCTGTATCTGCTTCAGAACCCTTTACAGCAAGCGGATCAATTCTCAGGCACTTTCCCTGCTTCTGTGTGTCCTTTGGGCTGGAGCCTGGTCAGTGCTCATTCTGAATGATGCTGTTTTCCATGCCATTTCTGTTCCTGCGTGGGTATCTTTGCTGGCTGCGTCTGTTTTCTTCATGGGATATACACTCTATCGCGGACAGAGGGTATGGCAAAACATTATGGAGGTGAAACCTTTATGGATTTGAAAATTAGAGGCTTAACAAAAGAATTTGGCGATTTCAAAGCCGTTGACCATTTCAGCTATGATTTAAGCTGCGGCGTTTATGGTCTGCTTGGCGTCAACGGCGCTGGTAAAACCACCCTGATGCGGATGCTTACTACCTTGATGAAACCCACATCCGGGCAAATTAGCTGGGATGGAGAAGACATTTTCACCATGGACGGCAGATACCGGAATCTGTTGGGATATCTTCCTCAGGATTTTGGGTACTATCCAGACTTTTCCATCTACGACTACCTGATGTACATTGCCGCCCTCAAAGGTATACGCCCTGCGGTGGCAAAGCAGCGGGTCAAGGAACTGCTGAAGCAAGTTGGTCTGGTGAAAGCCCGGTACAAGAAAATGAAAACCCTTTCTGGCGGCATGAAGCGCCGGGCAGGTATTGCCCAAGCCATGCTGAACGACCCCAAGATTCTAATTCTGGACGAGCCTACCGCCGGTCTGGATCCCAGCGAGCGGATTCGGTTTCGGAATCTGATCAGCGAGCTTTCAGAGGATCGAATCGTGCTGCTGTCCACACATATTGTATCGGACATTGAGTATATCGCGGGTGACATTCTGCTGATGAAGGACGGCTGCCTTGCCATTTCCGGCACTGCTGAGGAACTCATTGACTCCATGCCAGAACCGGTTTGGAGCTGTACTGTGCCCAAAAGCAGGATCGATGCCTGCCTGAAGGCATACAAAGTTGCAAACGTGAAGACGATTCCTGGAGGTGCGGAGCTGCGAATCGTTTCCAAGGGACGACCGGCAGAAGATGCCGTCAGGGTAGAACCAACTTTGGAGGATGTTTTCCTCTGTTATTTTGGAGAAAGGACAGGTGATAGCGATGGTACGGTATGAACTAAAAAAGGTGTTTGGTTCCGTTGGTGGTAAGCTCGCCCTGATATTGTACATTGCCGTCTTGGCGCTGTCCTGTTGGCTATCATCGACTGGCGCATTGAATGTGGAGGTAAAGTGGGTGAATGAGCAGGGGGAGAGCGAATATGGCCCATCTGCGGTCAAGAAACTGCGGGAAGCCCAGAAGGAATGGGAAGGCTGGGTTGATCAGAATAAGTTGAGCAGAGTGATTCAGGAAAATCAAAGGATCAATGCAACACCCGAAGCAAAGTCAGATATTGTGCAGCAGAATGAAATCGCGTATAGCTGGAAACAGGGTTTCGCACCCATCCGGAAAATTCTGAATGAGTCCTATTCAAATGGTTTCCGGGAGTACGATTATTACACCGCTGACAGGCTCACTGCTATCGATGAAGATACCTTTTACGCCAACCGTGAGAAATTACTGAAAAATTGGCTTTATGATGAAACCGATGGTGCTTACTCCAAGTATTCCGAATCGGAGAAGCAGTATATCATTGGGCAGTACAACGAATTAGAGATTCCCTTCTACTTCACATACCACGAAGGCTGGCATCAGCTGCTGGAAAACGCCGGATATATTCCTTCGCTGGGAATTCTGATTCTGGGTTTTTTGTTGGCTGGCATCTTCTCTAACGAATTCAAATGGAAAGCGGATGCGGTGTATTTTTCCACCCTTTGTGGCAGGAATAAAGCTACCTCTGCCAAGATCAAGGCGGGTTTTCTGCTGGTAACAGTCCTGTACTGGGGAGCCATGCTGGTCTATAGCCTGTTCACCTTGTGCTATCTCGGCTTCGAGGGCGCAAGCTGCGCTATCCAGTGGCAGCTCTGGAAAAGTATCTATAATCTTAATATGTGGCAAGCTTGGATGCTGGCTCTCATATCCGGCTACATCAGCAACCTGTTCCTGGCATTCCTGACCATGTGGATCTCCGCCAAGACAAAGTCTACGGTCTTTGCGGTGACAACCCCATTTATTCTGATATTCCTTCCCTCTTTCCTGGAGGGAATGGCAAACTGGTTGGATAAAATTCTGAGCCTCATGCCGTCGCACTTGCTGGAACTCTATCAAAATCTGGGTTCCTTCAATATTCTCACCATCTTTGGTAAAGTTTTCCGTACTTTAGATGTCAGTATTCCGCTATATCTGATGCTGACTGTCATATTGATCCCCATGATGTATCTGGAATATCAGAGGGAGAGCGCATAATCATTACAGTTCAATGTGTGATAAGCGAGAAATCAAAAAGGAGGTTTTACACCATGTATCGAATAGTCCTTGTGTAAGCGCCAATGACTTGGTTTTCTGCGGGGTTTAGAGTATTATAAAATACGGCTATTTGTGTCATTTTATAAAGTTATCTGGAGAACGGTATGGGTTACTTATCTATTAAACAAACATCGCAAAAATGGAATATTTCTGCATATTATTGTAACTCTATTCGTAAACACTTAACCCGGTACTCTATCAACACCGTAGACAATATGAGAAAATAGACCACTGTAAGCATCAAACCTCCCCGCGACTTGCAGATACGATCCGAGATACGGGGGTATTTTCATGGTAAGAGAGCTGCAAACGCTCAACGAACAGAAAAAATGGCACTGTGGGCAGAGCGTGTCAAGGCGTGCAGGAGCAGTGGGCGGACGGTAAAAGACTGGTTCAAGAAAGAAGTGAATTGTGAGAACCGCCATGGTGCGTACTGATTTTGTCAGGTGTACCATGGCGGTTTTTGTCATTTTACACGAAAATAAAATATTTTCCGAAGCGTGTAAAAAACAGCCTGTTTCGATGGCTACTTAAGTGAAGGGCTTTGTACAGAATTTACGAAAAGCAAAAAAATTTCAGACTGACCTTTACTTTTTCTCTTTCTGGATGCCTACCACTTGAGGGGGATTTTAAGCAGCTTCTACGAAAACGAAAATATTTTGTCTCAATGAAAAAGTTTGTGTGTTTGTATGATCTGAAGGGCTGGTACTGCGGCAATAAAACCCAGAGCATCAATTACCGCACCAAGAAAAACGCCCCGTTGGAGGAACATGAATGTGTCATGTACCCGGACCCCAGTATTCCGACCATTGTTCCAGACGCTCTTTTCCAACGTTCAAAGCCCGTATCCAATCGTGGAGGTTTCTGACCGGTGGGGCAAATCAAAAACGAATGATACAGAGAATTCAGCCTGTCCACGTCGGAATATCCGTGGGAAATGGAGAATAGGGTAGTGCTGAGGTGAAGATGTATGTTTGCAAGCGTCTGGCTGCTGCTCAGCGGCCTGTTCTACTCCCTGCAGCTCCACTCCGGAAGCTTTCCCAAACCCCTGAGCGCCGAGGAAGAGAGGCATTATCTGGAATTGTCTGCGCAGGGGAATTTAGAGGCCAGAAATATTCTGGTGGAGAGAAACCTGCGGCTGGTGGCACATGTGATGAAAAACAGATGATGCAAGGGGAGATTTTCTGTGGCGGACAGAAGGAAGCACGGTGTCTGCGTGCGGAAATCGGACTGAGAAAATAGATTGGAAAGCGATGCTTAACGAATAAAGGACAAGCCCGGCAAGGTTTCGATACTTGCCGGGCTGTGTCTTTGTGCGAGGGACATGGAGAGAAAGCGGCATCGCCCCAGAGTACAAGGAAATTTTCAAAAAGGGTATTGACTCTGACGTTGCGTAATGGTTTATACTAACCATACCACGAAAGGAGATGCGGTCAGTGTGGACAGTGAATGAGGTAAGCAAACGCACGGGGGTCAGCATTCGCACCCTGCAATATTATGACAAGATCGGCCTGCTGCATCCGGCGCAGTATACGCAGGCGGGATACCGGCTGTATGACGAAAAGGGCCTGGAACGCCTGCAGCAGATTCTGCTCTTCCGGGAACTGGCGTTTTCCTTGAAGGAAATCGAAGAAATTCTGCAAAGCCCGGATTTTGACAGGGAAAAAGCGCTGGACCAGCAGATAGAAATGCTTACCATGAAGAAAGAGCATTTGGAAAACCTGATCATCTTTACCCGTGGATTAAAACAGGTTGGAGGAAATACCATGGATTTTTCAGCATTTGACACCCAGAAAATGGAGCAATACGCCGCAGAGGCAAAGAAGCAGTGGCAGAACACCAGCGCCTATCAGGCGTTTGCGGAAAAGAGCAAGGGCCGCAACAAAGAAGCGGAGGAAGCTCTTGGTAGAGGCTTGATGATGATTTTCGAGGATTTCGGCAAATGTAGAAACGTGGACCCGGCATCGTCCGATGGCCAGGCGCTTGTGAAGCGGCTGCAGGGGTACATTACGGAAAACTATTATCCCTGCACGAAAGAAATCCTGAATTCCCTTGGGGAAATGTATGCCGCTGGAGGAGAGTTTGCCGAAAACATTGACAAGGCAGGCGGCGAAGGCACGGCGGTGTTTGCCCAGCGGGCGATTGCCATTTATTGCAGGTGAGCGCGGGGAGCGGCTTGTGAAGAAAGTTACGAAGAAAAGTGGGGCTGTTAAATAACCCCAAAAGGAAATCGCAGACTCTTTCCCGAAATGGAAAGGGTCTGCCTTTTCTTACCCATCAAGGCTGTGGATAACTTTTCTCTCAAAAATGTGTACACCAACCACAAACGGAGAAAATTTGTTTTTCTTCGGCATTTTTTTGAGGGTGTTCAGCCAGCAGCCTTGACCGGATTGGCCTTTGCTAATTTGCTCAAATGGTACTTGTGCAGGTTAAAACCGCA
>OIZI01000148.1_pt1 | contig 36312 bp, 29 predicted proteins | sample 1588441 | NCBI WGS metagenome assembly OIZI01 (sample SAMN03283284) | human gut metagenome | biome: human-associated habitat; material: feces | host: Homo sapiens | place: Peru | collected 2012 | reverse complement strand
TATACTCAATGCCTTTCAACATGTACACATTCAATAAGATGTGGGGTGTTGTCACACCAGAAGAGGCTGCTGCCAAGATTGAGGAGCAGAAGAAAGAAATTACAGGTGAGCCACAGAACCTTGAGGAGCAGGCTATAAGTCTTGTTGAACCGATATATACGAAAAGCTGATTAAGGGATATACACAGAAGCAGTGGGGCAGACCATGCAACGAGCTTCCATCATTCATTATCAAGAGACTTCCTGTAAGACTTACATTTGATAATAATTACTTTAACGCACTTTATCAGGGAATTCCTGAGGGTGGATATACTAAGATGGTTGCCAATATGCTTAATGACAGCGAGCTTTCCGGAAGCATTGAGGTAAGACTTGGTGTTGATTATCTTGCATCTGCTGATGCTAAGGAAGAATTAGACAGTCAGGCTGAAAAGGTTGTATATACAGGTGCGATAGACGCATACTTTGATTATAAGCTTGGTAATCTTGAATACCGTTCAGTAAGGTTTGAAACAGAGACACTGGATATTCCTAATTTTCAGGGTAATGCAGCAGTTAATTATACTGATGCCGAAACTCCATGGACAAGAATTATTGAACACAAATGGTTTGAGTTTGGAAAAGATGAAAATGGAAATGACTTGCCAAAGACCATTATCAGTAAGGAATATTCTTCGGAGTGGAAGCCGGGGGATGAGCCATATTACCCGGTTAATGATAAGAAGAACGGGGAACTTTACCAAAAGTATAAAGCGCTGGCAGAGAAAGAGGAAAATATCATTTTTGGAGGCCGCTTAGGGGAATACAAATATTATGATATGGACAAGGTTATTGCGGCTGCATTAGCTATGGCAAATGAAGAACTGAATTAGTTCTGGCCTGGATTGGTGAAGCAATAAAGAAAGAGGACTGTTATGGCAAAGAAGAATGAACTTGATACATACATCAAGAAGGCTCAGAAGGGCGATAAGGATGCGTATAGAAAGATTATAGAGTTTTTATATGATGAGATATATAATCTTACAGCATTCATATATGATGATGACGAGACTAAGGAAAAGCTTACAAAGCATCTTTTTATCAAAGCATATAAGAATATCGCAGATTATGATTCTGAGGAATGTGATATCCATCTGTGGATGGCAAGAGAGGCAACTAAAGAGTTATATAAGGTTGTATGTGACAGAGAGGATGAGATATTCTCTAATGAGATAGAGCAGAAGGATTATAATTATGAGTCTATAGAAGATGATGAAGAGTTAGGTGAGGCTAGTGCTGAATTTAATGAGGCATTTCTTACAGATGCAGGATTTGACAAGGAAGAGGGATGCTTTGCATCACTCACAACTGGAGAGAAGATAATATATCTTCTGTACTGCTATGAGGGATATTCAGTGGATGAGATTGAGACAATCATGAATATCGACTCAAGCTTTATAACAAGTGAGATAGCATCTATGAGGGATGGAGTTCTTGCTGCATACGCACCTATCAAGGCTGAGAATGCAGATGAGAATGAGGATGCCCTCGCAGATGAAGATGATGTTGTGGCACCAGCTCCAGTATCATCAGAAGATGAAGACTATGAGGACGAAGATGATTATTCAGACTCAGATTATGATGATGAAGATGATATTGACATATTAGATGATGAGAAGCCAGCCAGGAGGGCTGCAAGGCCATCATCAGCAGATAAGAAAAAATACGCAATCGGCGGATTAAAATTAACAGAAAAGGAACTTAAAGGTGTAATAGTCGGCGTATTTGCCGCAGTAGTTCTTATCGTTGTAATTGTGGTAGTTATGGTCGTTTCTGGTCATAATAAGGATAACGGCAATTCACAGACAACCAAGGCATCAGTTACAGCTACAAAGACAACTCCTGCAGCTTCTACTAAGGCTTCAACACAGGCATCAACAACAGAGGAGGAGACTACAACAACAGCCGCTCCAAGAAGACCACAGAGTGGCACGCAGCCTGATGTGAATATAAGCACAACAGCAGCTCCTACAGAGGCTCCAACACAGCCATCAACAGAGGCTACAACTAAGGCAACACAGGCACCTACAACACAGGCGCCTACAACAACAGCAGCACCAAGTACAACTGCACAGACAGTTACAACATCGACAACAGCAGCTACAACATCGCCTGCTGAGCTTGCCTCATCAGTAATGGCATCTATTAAAGCAGAAACGGATGCGATAAAGAATGGCAGCAGTGCTGCAACACAGTCTGACGGACAAAATTCAGAGCCTGTGACACAGGCTGCACCAGAAAATGCAAAACCAGTCAATTAGCAATTAGTACAACCAGACAGTTGAGGTAATGTGACAATTACCTATATGGAGGATTTTATCTCATGAGATGTATTATATTAGCCGGAGGTAGCGGAGACAGCTTATGGCCACTCTCCAGAAAAAATTACCCAAAGCAGTTTATGAACATTAAAGAGGGACGTTCCATGTTGCAGGAGACAATTGTCCGCAACATGCCATTTTGTGACGAATTTATTATTGTTACCAAGGAAAGCTATAAAAATATTGTCAATGGTCAGATGAAGGTGTTCCAGAGCCTGAAATACAGACTTATTCTGGAAAATACACCAAAGGGAACAGCGGCAGCCATCATGCTTGCCAACCTGTTCTGCAACCAGTCTGAATTAGTATTCGTAGTAACGGCTGACCATATAATTGAAGGAACAGGATATAAGGATGCAATTCTTAGATGTAAGGAGCTTGCCAAAGAGGGCAATATCGTTGCACTTGGAATTGAGCCATCAGAGAACATCAAGGAATCATATGATTGTATAATCAGTGAGAATGAGGATGTTGTCGGATTTGCCAAGAAGAAGTCATTAGAGATTCTGCCGGAGATAGTAGACGGCGCAGAGGGACTTCTTAACAGTGGAATGTATATATACAGGGTTGGTGACCTTATCAACAGGACAAGGAAGCTTAACCAGAAGTTATATAATTCATGTAAGGCTGCCAAGAGAAAAGTGCCAGCCATGAGAAGAGCGATACGTTTCTCGGAGTCTGTCATGAAAGAGATTCCTACAGGAAGTATCGAGGAGATTATATATCAGCAGATAGATAAGTTAAAGGTTGTCAAAGGTACTTTCCAGTGGAAGGATATCGGAACAGTTGATGATGTTGACGAGCTTAACACAATAAACCATTCAGACCTTGTTATCAAGAATAACTGTAATGATACAACAGTTATCAATAATGCAGAGAGACATCTTGTTATTGCTAACGATTTGTCTAATATAGTAGTGGTTAATACGGAGGATGCAGTCTATGTATCTTCTAAGAACCATGCAGAAGATATCAAAGAGATAATTAAGCAGAATGTTGACAGATATGAGGAGTATTTTGATTTCAACAGACTTTCATACAGGGAATGGGGTATACATGAGCTTCTTACTTATTCACAGAAGTATTCTGTTAAAAAAATAACAGTGTTCCCGGGCATGAGTATGAATCTGCACCAGCATGAGCTTAGAAGCGAGCACTGGTCAATAGTTGAAGGAACGGCTACTATCACGATTAATACAGAGACAAGAGACTATCATAAGTTTGAGAGTGTCTATCTGCCAGTCGGAACTAAGCATAAGATTGCGAATAAGACAGATCAGAACGTTGTCATCATAGAGGTATCAATCGGTGAGAATATTTCAGAGAACGATACAGTCAAGATTTACAATGATGAAGATTCTGAATTTAATTATGTAATAGATAAGACAGCCAATCCAATAGTCAAGCTTGACCCGGCATTTAAGGATAATCTGTGGGGCGGAACTAAGCTTAGAACTGTATTTGGCAAGAAATGCGACTATGATATTATCGCGGAGAGCTGGGAATTATCAGCGCATCCAGACGGACCTAGCCGTATAGCTAACGGACGATACAGAGGAATGTTATTCAATGATTACCTCTCAATTATAGGCAAGGACGGGTTAGGCTGGAAATGTCAGGCACAGGACAGATTCCCTATTCTTATCAAGTTTATTGATGCCAAGCAGGCACTCTCTATCCAGATTCATCCAAATGATGAGTATGCATTGGAGAATGAGAATGAATATGGTAAGAACGAAATGTGGTATGTTGTGGATGCAGAGCCGGGTTCTTATCTGTACTGTGGATTATCAAAGTCTGTTTCTAAGGAAGAGATTGAGAGAAGAATTGCAGATAACACGATAACAGATATTCTTAATAAGATTGAGGTTAAGAAGGGTGATGTTGTCATGGTTAAGGCTGGAACGATTCATGCAATCGGCGCCGGCATTATTATCTGTGAGATTCAGCAGAATTCTAACTGCACATACAGAATGTATGATTATGACAGAAGAGATAAATACGGCAATCCAAGAGAGCTTCATGTGGCAAAGGCATTAGATGTCGTTGATACTAATGCTTATGAGAAGGATAAGACATGTGAGGTAATATTAGAGACTAATGAGCACTACGAGCTTGAGAGACTTGTACAGTGCAAATATTTTGAGTGTCTCAAATATGAAATCAAGGACGAAGCTAAGATAAAGATGGATGAGTCATCATTTATATCAATAGTTGTAATTGAAGGTGAGGGAAGCATCCAGACAGACGATTACACAGAGGCGGTGCCATTCAAGGCAGGAGATAGCTTCTTTGTAAGTGCGGCAAAGAGAAATGTTACAATTAATGGCAAGGCAACTTGCATAGTTACACATGTCTGATGTGACATTGGAGGCTTAGATTGAAGAACAACGAAACAGGAAAGTGTAACATGTCTGCACAGGTGATATTATATGTCATCTGTGCAGCATTAGTCATATTTTATTGTCTTGATCTGTGGTGGGGAATGAACCCTTCAGTTGGAATAGAATACAAGATGTATTATATAACCCATGAACTCACAGACTGGCCTGGATATGGCAATCTTAAATATACATATGGAACAAAAGAGATATGTATAGAGCGTAATGAGAACACAATAGCAAATACAAGTGATGTTATATGTGCAAGAAAAGGTCAGGGCTTTGAGAAGGCAGCTATGACTGGAACAAAGTCAAAGGGTAAGGATTCATATGTGTATTACCTGACTGAAGGTGAAGCGCATAATGCGGTTCTACACGTAGATATCACAGAGTTTAATGGTGATGTGGTCAATGTATATGCAGGGGATAACTGCATAGGAAGTGTGACAGCAGCCGGAAGTTACACTTTTAATGCGGGAATGCTTAAAAGTGGTGAACTTGTAAAGATACATTTTGAGAACAATAACAGTGTTTACACGTTATATAGTATAGAATTAGATGCATGAGGTATATATGAAGAAAAGTAATAGTAATGCAGGACAGAAGCTGTCAGCAAGAATTATGCCATATGTGATTCCGGGACTGGTTACACTGGTTGCAATGCTTGTGATTATGGTTAGCAAGGGAATATGGCCATTTGGAAGTAACAGAATTGATTATTTTGACAATATGCAGCAGGTTGCACCATTGTACGCACATCTGTGGGACTGGATGCATGGCAAGGCATCTTTATGGTTTGACTGGTATACAGCTCTTGGAACTAATGTATCTATGAGTATATCGGCATTTTCTATGTTAAGCCCATTCAATCTGATATTGTATCTTGTGCCAAGAGATTTGATTCTTGAGAGCATATCAATACTTACAATCGTCAAGATGATGGTTATGGCTGTAACAATGTATGCAGTTATCAATTATAAGAATAAGAATCTTAACTACTGGTTAAAGCTTGTATTTTCACTTATGTATGCATTCGGAAGTTATACACTTCTCTATGGTTCGTGCTTTACACCTTGGATGGATATAGTGGCATTATTCCCACTTCTTATGCTTGGCTTCTACAGAATGATTGACCTCGGCAGGAGAGGTTTATACATATTCATGCTCTCACTTGTATTCATTATTAACTATTATCTCAGTGCGATGTCAGTTGTATATATTCTTATTGTCAGCGGTGCATATATTCTTTTAGGATGTGAGAAAAAGACATGGAAGAACCATGCATGGAATCTTGGTATATCAACAGGCGCAGGAATCGGACTTTCAGCGTTCGTGTTAGTACCAGTTATGATGCAGCTTAGCAGCTCACAGAGAGGTGGTTCTGGCAGCAATATTATCGGTCAGTATATGGGATGGCTCAAGAGTGCAGTTGTTACAGACGGCCCTATGGCGGCTTTCCAGAGATGGATGATGGTATACGGACTTGCATTTGCGATTGCTGTTATATTCATTGGATTAAAGACATATTGGAGCGATAAGAAGAGAAGAAATTTTAATCTTATACTGATTCTTGTGGCTGTGCTTCCTATGGCAGTTGAGGGAATTAACCTTATGTGGCATTTCGGTTCATATAATGGTTACACATTAAGGAATGGATTCTTAATCACATTCACACTGATAATAGTTGCGGCAGAGTATGCACAGAAGCTTTTCACAGATGTGTATGCAGATTTCAAGCCATATAAGAAGAATATAATAATGGCTGTTGTTGCAGCACTGTTATTCATAGTCGTTTACAATGTGCTTCCAATCAATAATGTATTCATTGCAGGAGCGTTTTATCTTGTAGTGTTTATCCTTATGATTAGATGGCATGTTAAGGGAATTAAGGTGTCACCAGGAACTAACGTTGCTGGAATTATCGTACTTGTTGCAGTGGAGCTTTTTGTATCAGCTTATGCTCTCATAGGCCCACCTAAGTTCTACGAGTATGAGGATTACCAGTATGGTGATTATGTACAGATTGATAATCAGGTCAAAAGTGGACTTGATATAGAGGAGTCAGTTACAGACAGAATTATTAACCCGGATTTAAGTCTTAATGCCAACTATCCACTTATATTAAGAAGAAGTGCCCTTTCAAGCTTCACAGCGGCATTACAGAGTGATACGCAGGCGTTTGCAAAGAGAATGGGTTATTCTAAATATTTCCTCTGGCTTCTTGATTCTGGCGGAACAATATTTACTAACACATTGTTCCATATCACTTCGGCTGTCAATGTCAATGAGCTTGATTCCAAGTTCTACACACCAGTGAGAAGTGATGGAGACTATACTTTATATAGTGCTAATTATGTGCTCCCATTTGCTTATTCAGTGAGTGCTGCTGTTACTAAGGCAGATGTGTCTGGTAACTGGGTTAAGACTAATAATGCGCTCTACAAGGCTCTTACAGGTGATAAGGAAGACCTCGTTACAGGATTTGCAGGGCACAGCACTAATACAGCTACAACAAGAACATACAATATAGATGTAACTGGTAATCAGGCTGTCTATATGAGCATTGTTGATATTAATAACAGAGAGTCAGATGCCAACAGCTCATGGCTTATAAGCTCTATGCATATATATGTCAATGACAAGGCGGTTACTGTTCCAACACTTGGAGATGTAGAGAATACAGCATACTTCACAGACTACAATAATAATACTGTTTACCTTGGATGCTTTGAGAATGAATCTGTCAGCATAAGAGTTGAGTATGATGATGCATGGTATAACAAGGTCAGCGAGGTAACACTGGCAGGACTTGATATGGATAAGTTCGAAAGCTTCGTTGAGTCTAAGAAGGATGCCAAGTGTGAGACATCTTACACTAATAATTCAATTATAATGACAGTTGACAGCAAGGCTAATGAGAATATGGTTCTTATTCCTATAGTCTACAGTGGCAACTGGAAGATAACCGTTAATGGCAAAGAAGTAAGCTCAAAGGACAGAACTGGCGTTGCAGGATTGTTTACAGGTGTAAAGGTTAGATCAGGACAGGAAAATACAATTGTCATGACATTTGACCCTAAGGGAAGAAAAGAGGGACTCCTCATATCTATTGCAGTGCTTTTGCTTATCGCTGTATTCGGTGCATTTAAGCATTTCAAGAGATATACTGTTCCTGTGGCTTTACGTTACATTGCAGTATTCATATACCTTGAGGTTATCAATGCTGTTGCAGTATTCATGTTTATGCTTCCGGTTATTGCGGCTATACCAGCTGTGATTTACCAGATAGTCATGAAGATATTAGGTTAGGTAGGATTATGAAAACAAAATCTGTAAAATACCATTCATATGAAAATCAACATATACTTTTGCAGCTTCTGGCAATCCTTCTTATAACAAGGCTGTTCATGCTTATTATGGTGCCGGTATATAATGGCATTATGGGGACTGACAGGACATTTTCATTTCTCATGAATGAATGGGATGCCAAGAGGTATCAGTTCATGGTGGACAATGGATATACATTCCCATGGGATTATGATCCACAGGCTAACTGGGCATTTTTCCCTATGTATGTTATTGTGTGTGCAGCAGTCAAGGCTGTAACATTCTGGAAAGCGGACACATATTATGTTGGAATGTTAGTATCTAACGTGTGTATATATGTGGCTGCATTTACAACAGTCAGATATATAAGAGATATAACATCAGACGGTTCATATGGTGATACGCTTAAAAACCTTACTGAGAAGAAGATATTAGGCGGAATATGCAGTAAAGATGTGCTTCTCGTTGGCTTTCTGATGTTCGCTGCACCATATACTTTCTATTGTAGTTCGATGTACACAGAAGCAATGTTTATAATGTTCATATCATTGTTTTTCTATTTCTGTAACAGAAAGAAGTTCCTGACAGCAGGAATTATGGCGGCGTTTGCGAGTGGAACAAGAATTGTCGGATGTACGCTTGTATTCCCGCTTATAATAGAGATGTACAGATATTACCAGCCTGGAAGAGTCAGTTTTGCCGGTGTGAAGGAATTCATTGTAAAGGTTATCCAAAAGCCGGTAGACCTGCTTTCAATCCTTGTGTGTCCTCTTGGAACATTCACATATATGGCATTCCTAAGAGTGTTCTGTGGTGATGTGTGGGCGTTCTTACATGTACAGATTGCATGGCGCGAGGATGAGTATTTCCCAGTGCTTGGAGTTATGTGGAAGGCATGTACAGGTCAGATAGAGCCTAGATACACTTATATGGGATGGTTCTGTGTCGGTGTATTTGTTATGTATGGATATATGCTGGCAAAGAAGCATTATTCAATGGCAATATTTGGAATAATCTCACTGCTTGTACCGCTTGCCTCACACGTTATGAGTACATGTAGATTTACAATAGGTTCATATGTTATATTCATCGGTTTCTACGATTTGCTTGGAAGAATGAGAGGAAGCCTGGTAAAGGATATATTAAGATGGATAATAATAGCAGTATTTATCGCATTAGAGACATTGTTGCTGTTCATGTGGTATAATTCAGACTGCTGGCTTATGTAAATATACAAAAAGGGCTTGTTAAAATGTTGATAAAGTATTATAATTTTAAGGGCTTACTGAAGTGATAGAATATTAATATTACATATACGATTAAAAGGAGAAACGACATGTTATCAGTGGTTGTACCTACATTTAACGAAGGAAAGAATATACGTAATCTTGTTACACAGATTGATGATGCGCTCAAGGGAATTGACTATGAGATTCTCTTTGTAGATGACAGTAAGGACAATACTCCAGAGATTATTATGGAAGTTGCCAAGGATTTCCCAAGTGTAAGAATGGAGCACAGAACTAATGAGAGTGGTCTTGCTACAGCAGTTCTTAAAGGATTCAGACTTGCCAAGGGAGATTATATGGCTTGTATGGATGCAGACCTTCAGCATCCACCAATAGTTTTAAAATATATGTACAAGGCTATGGAATCAGGTGCTGATTTCTGTATACCTAGCCGTCTTATTCCAGGTGGAGATGATGGCGGACTTAACTGGTACAGAAAGTTCGTATCAGGAACTGCAAGAAAGATTGGACAGTGGATGCTTCCATGTCTTCGTAAGATATCAGACCCAACAAGTGGTTTATTCATGTTCAGAAGAGAAGTTATCGAGCACGCAGACCTTCAGCCAATAGGATGGAAGATTATGGTTGAGGTACTTGCTATGGGTACATATTCTAAGGTGGTAGAGATTCCTTATAAGTTCCAGCAGAGAACAGAAGGCGAGTCAAAGCTGTCAGGAAAGGTAACTATGGAGTACTTAAAGCAGCTTAAAGACTTAAGAAAGAGATACAACAAATCAAACTCTTATACAGTTGAGGTATGGAGTGAAAAGAGAATGCTAGAGGCTTAGTTTAGTTATGTCTTATATTTCAGCAGGTTTTTTATTACTGATTGCAATAACAGCGGTTATATATTATCTTTTACCTAAGAACTGCCAGTGGGTTATTCTGCTGGCAGCTAGTTTTGTTTTCTACGCAACATATGGCGTTCGCTATATGGGATATATCCTGTTTACAATTATAACTACATATTTTCTTGCAGTTAAGATGGGAACATGTGAGGATAAGCCGACAAGGAAGAGATACCTTGTGTGGTGTCTTTTACTTAATTTCGGACTTCTGTTCCTTATGAAGTATCTGAACTTCACGATTGGTAATCTGAACTCAGTATTCAAGCTGTTCCATCTTGATGTATCTATCGGCAAGCTGGGGCTTATTATGCCGCTTGGAATGTCATTCTACACATTCCAGACAATGAGCTATGCAATAGATGTGTATTACAAGAAGGTAAAGCCAGAGCAGAATATATTCAAGTTTGCGCTGTTTGTATCATTTTTCCCACAGCTTCTGCAGGGGCCTATCGGAAGATTTGATAAGCTGCATCACCAGCTTGTAGAAGGCAATACATTTGATATTATAAATGTTGAGCATGGTATACAGAGAATGCTCTGGGGCATGGCAAAGAAGCTTATTCTTGCAGACCGTGCGAGCATAGTTGCGACTACACTTCTTACTAATCTTAACATCTATACAGGTGCCCATATGATAGTGGGAATGTTGTTCTACTCTGTGTATATATATTGTGATTTTGCCGGAGGAATGGATCTTGTAATAGGTGCGGCAGAAGTATTTGGCATTAAGATGGATGAGAACTTTAAGCAGCCATATTTCTCACTCTCAATTGGAGAGTTCTGGAGAAGATGGCATATAAGCCTTGGTGCGTGGATGAAGGATTATATATTCTATCCTTTCTCTATATCAAAGCCAATGGCTAAGTTTTCTAAATTTGCCAAGAAGAAGTTCGGAAAACAGATAGGACGTACCCTTCCAATATGCCTTGCCAATATCCTGATATTCTTTATTGTAGGTGTATGGCATGGAGCTAACTGGAAATATATCATATACGGTCTGTACAATGGTATAATAATCGCTATAAGCAATCTTCTTAAACCATGCTACGCCAAGGGACTTGAAATATGTCATATCAATGGTGATTCATGGTACTGGAGAGGATTTAAGATGTTCCGTACATTCATACTTGTCAACATAGGATGGCTGTGTGATGCGTGTACAACGGCATCAGAGGTATTTAAGGCACTCGGCAATATATTTGTTAACTTTAATATTGCCGCAGTATTTGACGGCGGTCTTTTGAAGATGGGACTTAATATGAGAGACTATAAGATTATGCTTGTGGCACTTATAATTCATCTTATATTCAGTATTATCAAAGAACGTGGCGTCAATATAAGAGAGTGGATTGATAAACGTCCATTGGTGTTCCGATGGGCTGTATATATAATGCTCATATTTGTGACAGCTCCATTTGGATTTGTCGGAGCTACGACAGAATTTATGTATGCACAGTTCTAAATGTGTAATAGTTCATTAAAGAGGATGGCTATGAAGAATTTATTTGGTAAACACAAAAGAATAACTCTGGCAGTACTTTTTACAGCATTAGTCATACTGCTTAACTCACTGCTTAATTTCATGCTTGTACAGCCGGGACTTGCAAGAACAATGTTCTATGAGGTTAAAAAGCAGGATTATGAATGTCTGGTTCTCGGTGCGTCACATGGTACATATGGAATTGATTCATACACACTGGGTGAAGAGCTTGATATGCAGGTTATGAATATGTGCATGGGTGGTGAATACCTGTACGATTCATATCATGTGTTAAGATATGCGCTTTCCAAGAAAAAGAGCGATATCAAGATGGTTATACTTGATATTGATTACCAGTATTTTATGAACCAGCATGACCAGAGTATATTGTTTAATACAGTGTACAATGCTTATCCAAAGGGAATAATGAAGATTGATTATTTCGCAGAGAAGATGCTTAAAGAAGAGTTCAGGGGAACATTCTTAAAGTGGACTAATTACTGGCAGTGTTACAAATATATTGGAAAGACTGTACAGAAAAAGACTTCCAAGGCGTATAAGCGTTATTCTTCAAGTGTTGTTGACATGAATAAGAATGATGAGTACAAGGGAAGAGGCTTTATCTATAGAGACAGGAATGAGAAGAAGTCCACAACTTCATGTATTGACTGGGAAGATTCCAAGCTTGATACAGACCAGAAGCAGTATATAGAAAAGATTGTGGAGCTCTGTAAAAAGAATAACATTAAGATAGTATTTACGACAGTTGTGCAGGATCCTGAGACTGTTAAAGAGAAGGTTACAGGATTCCAGAAAGCTGATGATTATATCAGAGGAATTGCAAATGAGCTTGGAGTAGAGTATTATAACTTTAATGGTATTTATCAGACATATTTTGAGCGGAGCGCAGATGATTTCTATGACAAAGAAGGTCATATGTATGGAGATACAGCAGAGCGTTTCTCTAAGATATATGGACAGGTTATAAGAGAGTCGTTTAATGGCGGGCTTCAGAATAATTATTTTGAAACAGATTTAAAGACATTATATGGCGACCCTGCCGTTATTAAATAATTAATCAGGGAGGACAATATGAGTATATTAGTCACAGGTGGAGCTGGATATATAGGAAGCCATACAGTTGTTGAGCTTCTTAATGCCGGCATGGATGTAGTTGTTATAGATAACCTTGTCAATTCGTCAGAGGAGTCGCTCAGACGAGTTGAGAAGATAACTGGAAAGCAGGTTGAGTTTTATAAAGGTGATATAGCCGACAGACAACTTCTTGATACAATATTTGATAATGAGGATATTGAGAGCTGCATACATTTTGCCGGACTTAAAGCCGTAGGAGAGTCAGTGGCTAAGCCATTGGAATATTATGATAATAATATAGGTGGTTCACTTGTATTATTTAAGGCGATGAGAGAGCATGGAGTTAAGAATATAATCTTTTCTTCATCCGCTACAGTATATGGCAACCCTGCATTTGTGCCAATCACAGAGGAGTGTCCTAAGGGAGAGATTACTAATCCATACGGACGTACCAAGGGCATGCTTGAGCAGATTCTTACAGATATCCAGGCTGCGGATAATGAGTGGAATGTTATCCTGTTAAGATACTTTAATCCAATAGGTGCCCATGAGAGCGGCATGATTGGCGAGAATCCTAATGGAATACCTAATAATCTTATGCCATATATTACACAGGTAGCAGTAGGTAAGCTTCCTAGACTTGGTGTGTTTGGTTCGGATTATGATACTCCGGATGGAACATGTATAAGAGACTATATCCATGTTGTTGACTTGGCAGATGGCCATGTTAAGGCTGTTGCGAAGTTAAGGGAGAATCCGGGACTTAAAATATACAATCTTGGAACAGGCAAAGGTTCATCAGTTCTTGATGTTATACACACATTTGAGGAAGCTACTGGTGTTAAGATACCATATGATATGAAGCCAAGAAGAGCGGGTGATGTGCCTGTCAACTATTGTGATGCCAGCAAGGCTGAGGCTGAGCTTGGCTGGGTGGCTAAGAAAAATCTCTATGATATGTGTGCTGATTCGTGGAGATGGCAGAAGAATAATCCAGAGGGAATGTAATTACATGGAGGCGTGATATGGGTAAATATTTTGGAACAGATGGATTCCGTGGTGAGGCTAATGTAAGCCTTACAGTTGAACATGCATATAAAGTAGGACGATTCTTAGGATGGTTCTATGGTAAGAACCATGAGAACGGCAAGGCGAAGATTGTTATAGGCAAGGATACAAGAAGAAGCAGTTATATGTTTGAGTATTCGCTTGTAGCCGGACTTACAGCTTCTGGTGCAGATGCATATCTTCTTCATGTAACAACTACACCAAGTGTGTCATATGTTGTAAGAACTGAGGATTTTGATTGTGGAATTATGATTAGTGCCAGCCACAATCCATATTATGATAACGGAATCAAGCTTATCAATGACAAAGGCGAGAAGATGGGCGAGGATGTCATTGGTCAGATAGAGACTTATCTTGACGGAGAGATGGGAGAGATTCCATTCGCAGTTAAGGACGGAATAGGCTGCACAGTTGATTATACTGAGGGACGTAACAGATACATGGGATATCTTATAAGTCTTGCAAGATTTTCGTTCAAGGATTTAAGAATTGGTCTTGATGCTGCTAACGGAAGTGCATGGAGTATTGCAAAGAGTATATTTGATGCTCTCGGAGCTAAGACATATGTTATCAATGCGGCTCCTAATGGGCTTAATATCAACACTGACTGCGGTTCAACCCACATAGAGGGATTACAGCAGCTTGTTAAGAGAGAGCATCTTGATGTCGGATTTGCATTTGACGGGGATGCGGATAGATGTTTATGTGTTGATGAGAATGGTGATGTCATAACTGGCGACCATATTCTTTACATCTACGGATGTTATATGAAGGACAGAGACAAGCTGGTTGACAATACTGTTGTCACAACTGTTATGTCTAACTTTGGTCTGTACAAGGCATTTGACGTGGCAGGAATCAATTATGAGAAAACTGCTGTCGGCGACAAATATGTATATGAGTGCATGTCTAAGAACGGCTACAGAATTGGCGGCGAGCAGTCAGGTCATATTATATTCAGCAAATACGCCACAACTGGTGATGGAATTATAACAGCCCTCAAGATGACTGAGGTTATGCTTGCTAAGAAAAAGACTTTATCACAGCTTGCAGCACCACTTCATATATATCCACAGGTTCTCAAAAATGTGCGTGTATATGACAAGTCACAGACTCAGAATGATGCTGATGTCAAGGCAGAGGTTGCAAAGGTTGCAGAGGCTCTTGGCAGCGAGGGAAGAATACTTGTAAGAGAGAGTGGAACAGAGCCGGTGATAAGAGTAATGGTTGAGGCGGACACAATGGAGACATGTGAGAAGTATGTTGACCAGGTGATAGACGTTATTAAAGCTAAGAATTACGCAGTATAAAATTGTGTAATATATAGCACACCCCCGTAATAAGAATGTAATAAGTCTTATTACGGGGGTTTTTGTGTGTTGAGCAGGGGATTAGGCAGATTATTAAGCAGGTGCGGTGTGATGATGGTGGTTCTTGTGATGACGGCTGTGGTTCTGGCGGGATGCAGGGGGGAACCATCGGATACGGATCTTCTGGGCAGTAATATAGATTATACTGTGGTAGAGGATGCGGATGTGCCGGCGAAGCTTAAAGAGCTGATAGACCAGAAGAAAGAGAAGGAATTCAGGCTGACATTTACAACGAGTGAATATATGTATATGGCAGTTGGATATGGTGCAAAGGAGACAGATGGTTACAGTATTAAGGTGCGTGGGGTAACTCTTGATGATGAGACAGTGTATGTTGGAACAAGTCTGTACGGACCGGGGGAGAACGAGAAGGTTGCAAAGGTAAGCACAACGCCGTATATCGTGCTCAAAATAGAGAAGAGAGGTAAGGTTGTTGTGTATAGATAATACATTTATGATATAGATTCGCAGTGACACATGAATATTAAAAAATAAGCCATAAATGGCAGATAGGAGAAGGGTATGAAGCTTATAAATGAGCAGATATTGCAGTCGGGATTGAAATACACGAAAGAGCTTCAGATTACGCTGGATGATGATTTTAATGTGCCAGATTCTAAACCGGATATCGATTCTATAGTGAAAGAGTGGGGAAATGTATACATAGATTCTGCCAAGGTGATTGATTCGTCTGTCCAGATAAGGGGAAATCTTGATTTTGCGCTGTTGTATTCGGGCAAGAGTGATATTCCGGGGCTGATAGTGCCGGTTAAGATGACAGGTGGAATTAATTTTACAGAAAATGTCAATCTTCCAGATGAGCACAGCAATGGAAATCTTGGCTGTATTGCAAGAATTGATGACCTGACAATCAAGTCAATTAATTCAAGAAAAATCAGTGTGAGGGCGATAGTCACATTGATTGTGAATTGTTACAGCGAGGAGTGGAAGGATTTCGGATGTGAGATTGACAATGAGCATGATAATAGTATACAGACGAAGATAAGAAAATTATCTTACACAGAAATGTGTGTGAATATGAAGGATAATCTGAGAATCAGGCAGAACATATCACTTCCGGCAGGACACCTCAACATAGGTGAAGTGAAGTGGGAGGATTTATCGGTAAGAAACATTAACAGCTATATGACGGATGAGGGAATGGTTGTAAGTGGCGAGCTTGTGGCATTTGTCATGTATGAGCCGGATGCAGATTCTCCTAAGATACAATGGTATGAGGGAAGCGCAAGCTTTGAGGAAAAGCTGGATATAAGCGGAAGTAGCCAGGATATGATATGCTTTGTCAAATATAATACAGTAAGCTGCAATGTTGAGCCTAAGGCGAATTATGATGGCGAGATACGTGACCTTGGACTTGAGCTTGTTCTGGAGCTTGATGTTAAAGGATTCATGGATAAAGAGAAGGATATTATAGAAGATGTCTATTCGCCATCAAGAAATATATCTCTTGAGTCGGAGGACGTCACGCTTTCACATCTTATAATGCGCAATAATTCAAGATGCAAAGTTAATTCAAAGGTTGACGTTAAAGATAATAACATGATGCAGATTATCAACAGCAATGCGACAGCGCAGATAGACAGCATTAACACAGAGGAAGATGGAATTACAGTAGAGGGAGTGCTTATTGCCAGTGTCATGTATGTCACATCTGTGGACAGTTCACCGATTAACAGCATAAGTGATACAATTCCATTTTCACATAAGATATCAATGAATACAGGCGGAACAGACACTGCTAATAATATCGAGATATCCGTTGAGAATATAAATGCTGTGATGACGGGCAACGGAGAAATCGAGATAAAGGGTACAATAGCAATTGATGCAGTATGTTTTGAGCATAAAACAGTCAGGGCTGTAACAAAATGTGAATATGAGGAATTCAATCAGGAAGAATATCTCAAATTCCCATGCATTGTGGGTTATATCTCGAATGGAAGGGATAATCTGTGGACAGTTGCCAAGAATAATCATACAACAGTGGATATTATCAAGCAGGAAAATAAAAATCTGCCGGAGCATAGTGAGAGTGATTATGTGATACCGGTAAGAGAGAAGCTTCTGCTTATAAAAGCAGCATCTAATTAGTGCTTAGAATAAGAAGTATAAGAACTATAAGGTGAAATTAGGTGATTGGAGAAAATATATAATCTGATTCTATAAAAAAGCCGTGGCAGTGTTATATGTAACATTGCCACGGCACATTTTTAATATTCTACTTTAAGATGTCAGAAGTTCTTGCAGAAGAACCATTCTGCTCAAACCAGCTATCGAATTTCTTCATAACAGCATCATATGTCTGAGAAGAGATATCTGGGAGGTCTTTGCCCCATGTCTTAGTAGCTTCTTTGAAGCCCTTCTCAACAGCCTTTACCATATCCTGCATCTTTTTCTCATCTCCACCTGAGAGAGCAAGAGCGAAATCATATATTCTGTCAGATGTCTGGCTGACACCCCAGTAACCATCGTCAGCGATATCTTTCTTTGCCTGAGCGATTGTCTCTGCATCAGCAGTGAAGTTACCACTTGCAAGTGTCTTCCACATATCATCAGCATTACCGATTGTAATACCCTGCTTCTTGAACATCTGAGTTACAAGTGACTGCATCTGGTCAAGTCTTGACTGTGCATCAGCCTTGAGCTGTGCTACTATAGCTGAACGGTCTTTAGATGATACAGATGAAGTTGTCTTAGATGTAGATGATGTGCTTGAAGACTCATATGTGGCAGCAGGCTCTGAATATGCTGCGGAAGAATCTGTCTTGGCACTTGAATCCTTTGCCTTAGTTGAATCAGCCTTTGTGTTAGTTGTAGCTGAGTATGTTGAATAGTTGCCAGAAATGTTATTAATCATTATATACCCTCCTTGTGTAAGTTAATTAAAGCCCTCCATGGCTCATCTACTTATATTATCGGAATTAAATTCATAAAATTAACCCATGTTGTTATATTTTTATATAAAATGGCTGTATTTTAGGCATAAAAATACACCCATAATGTAGATAGGGGGGAGACATCATGGGTGTTAACAAAAATGAGATATAAGCTAATTGATTTTGATGGTACGCTTCTTCCATATGCCTGTCCAATACAGACAATACAGGATAACTGCGGAAGTTGCATTACTGATAACTACGGCGTACCATACGCTTTCTACTCCCATCTTGAGAATAGAAGAGCAAATCCAGAGAGTTAGGAATCTGAATATCCAGATTCTGCTTGCATCAACAGCCATGGTTATCATGGTGTGACCGCATCCTTGGAATAATCCCTGGGTTACATTGTAAAAGGCGTTAGTCCAGCAACACATAGCCATAATTGACAAGAATTCTGTCGCAAGAGGAACAACCTCTTCATCTGATGTAAAGAACCTTACCATAGGTTCTGCAATAAACCTGCGTGAAAGAATCATACCGAATACAAATAAGAATATAGCTCCCATTCGTAATGCGTAGTGAAATGATTTATCAACACGCTTGATATTGTTGGCTCCGAAGTTCTGACCAACGATAGTTGACAGAGCAGAGCCGATACCATTAGCAGGTAATGTAATAATGCCGTTAATCTTGTTGCCTATACCATAGGCAGTAGTGGCTTTGGTGCCATAAGCATTAACATTCTTGGTCATAAGTAAAAAACCAAGCTGCATGGTACTTCCTCCAACTGCTGTTGGAAGACCAATCTTTAATATAGATAACATCTTGTCTTTTTCAAACTTAAAATCCTTAAAGCTGAGACGGACAAGTTGTTTATTGCTTCTGAGTATGATAACTGCAATAACTGCACTAGGAATCTTAGCAAGCAGTGTTGCTGTGGCAGCTCCTGCAATTCCCCATCTGAATCCGATAAGGAAGAGTGGGTCGAGTACTAAATTAATACAAACACCAAGGAGATTAAGAAGCATCGGTCTTACTGTATCACCTTGTGATTGTTTGACGGATGTATATAGATTAATCATAAACAGAAAAGGTAAATCTAATACAACAATTCTTAAATATGATATACCAAACTTATATATAGCACCGTCTGCTCCAAGCCACCTTACGATAGATGGAGTTATCAGCCAACAGGTAAGGGCGCATAATATTGAAAATATCAGAGAACACAGACAGATGTGATTAGCCATCTTGTTGGCTTCTTTATCCTGTCTGGCACCAAGATACTGTGATATCAATATCGAGCCAGCAGTTGTTATACCAGCACCAAAATTAATAAGTATATTCTGGACTGGTGATACAAGAGTAATAGCAGCCTGTGAATCGGTACCAATCCTGCCGAGCCAGAAAGTATCTGTAAGATTGTACATCGACTGGATAAAACTGTTAATCATAACAGGAACGGCAAGAGTAAGTATAGCCTGAAAAAGGTTACCCTCTAATATAAGCGTCCGCTTTTCATCACTGATAGGTCGTGCCATAACATCATCTCCATTATATACCTAATCAAAACATTTGTAAATGTCTGTTGACATTACATTGTTTAAGATTTATCTTAATAATAGAGTATAAAAGCAGTAAATTCTACTAAATAATATCTCTATTTTAAACAAAATACAGAAAATCTGCGCCGGTATACTGGATTTTTTGCTATCGAGTGCATTATAATGTATAGTGATTAAAATTGCAATAGTTTTTTTGAAATTTTTTGATTTTTATTTATTTTAATTATTTTTTATAATTAACGATATGATGTAAGGTCACAAAGGAGTAGATATGGAAAAATTTTTTGATATGCCAACAGATTTTAAAGTCTCGAAGGTTAAGAGAGATGCGACACAGAAGATACAGGAACCACATACTCACCCATATTATGAGATATTTTATCTAATCAATGGTGATTGTACTTTCTTCCTTAACCATAATATATATCAGCTTAACAAGGGAGACATGGTTATTGTTCCCAAAGGTGAGATACATAATGCCACATTTCCGGAGCATGGAACGAGTGAGAGATTCGTGGTGTGTTTCAGGGAGGCAAATCTTTCATGGCTGGATGACCTGCTTGGAAGTGAGATGGTTCAGCAGACTATTGAGGCTGGTGTTATCTCAATACCAGATAGGCGGAGGGAATATGTCGAGAGCCTTATGGCAAAGCTTTTATTTGAAAATGATGGACCGGATGTATTGTCACCAGCATTTATAAGAACAGGAATTGTGGAATTGTTCCTATTTATAATAAGATGCCAGCGATATGAGCATAATGCCATTAAGGAGATTGATGTAGATAATCAGCTTATGCAGGAGATTGCTACATATATATACCAGAATTATGACAAAAAGCTTACGCTTGTGGATATGTCCGAAAAGTTCAATATAAGCCGCTCATATCTGTCCAAGAAATTCAAGGTCATAACAGGATTTGGATTTAAGGAGTATGTTATAAATGTGCGTATTAAAAATGCATGCCGTCTGTTGTTGGAGACTAATAAGTCCATAACTGACATTGCATTTGAGTGCGGCTTCAATGACAGCAACTATTTTGGCGATGCGTTCCGCCATGTTAAGGGCGTTTCGCCTAACAAATACCGCAAGTATAACGAAAATGTGTGATTACAGATTGTACTTGCATTTGTACAATTCATTTAATATAATGATATCAAGATTGTATACAAAGTGGAGTAGATAATGGAAAGTATCAGACTTAAAGCAAGAGCAAAGATTAATCTGGGGCTGGACGTCCTTGGAAGGCGTGAGGATGGTTACCATGATGTGAGAATGGTAATGCAGACTATAGGCATATATGACAGGATTATTATAACGAAGATACCAGAGGATGAGATAAGAATTAAGTCTAATCTGTATTTTCTTCCTGTTAATGAGAATAATCTTATGTATAAAGCTGCAAAACTTCTTAAGGACAAATGTGGATACAGCGGAGGGGTCGATATCGACCTTAACAAGTTCATTCCAGTGTCAGCGGGGCTTGCAGGAGGAAGCACAGATGCTGCTTCAACATTGTTTGGAATTAATAAATTATTTGATTTGTCACTGTCAATGCAGGAGCTTATGGATATTGGCGTAGAGATTGGTGCAGATGTACCATATTGTGTTATGAGAGGAACGGCACTTGCGGAGGGAATAGGCGAGAAGCTTACACCGCTTGATCCGCTGCCTAGAACATGGATACTTATAGCCAAACCACCAATTAATGTGTCAACTAAGCTTGTGTATGAGAGTCTTGATATGAATGGTGTGGACAAGCATCCGGATATTGACGGACTTCTTGATGCGATTAAGAGAAAGGACATCCATGGTGTATGTGGCTGCATGGGTAATGTTCTTGAGAATGTCACAGTGCCACTTTATCCGGTTATCAACAGCATTAAAAATGACATGCTTGAGCATGGTGCTATTAATGCAATGATGAGCGGAAGCGGTCCGACAGTATTCGGAATATTCCCGGATGAGAAGACAACCTTGGAGTGTCAGGCATATCTTAAGCGCAAAGGCGAGGCAAGACAGGTCTATATAACAGAGTCATTTAATTGATACAATGATATATTGCAGGAGTAGTTTTGATAGTAATAATGGAGGTGGACTATGAAGGGTGAATTGAAGATGGATGTTAATGAGTATCTTCCACTCAGAGATGTTGTATTTAATACATTGAGACAGGCCATCCTTAGAGGTGAGATGGAGCCGGGCGAGAGACTTATGGAGATTCAGCTTGCACAGAGGCTTGGGGTAAGCAGAACCCCAATAAGAGAGGCAATCCGTAAGCTTGAGCTTGAAGGTCTTGTAATTATGATTCCCAGAAAAGGTGCAGAGGTTGCACATATAACAGAAAAGGATATGAGAGATGTGCTTGAGGTAAGATGTACTCTTGAGGAGCTTGCTGTAGAGCTTGCTTGTAAGCATGTCACACCAGAGTATATCGCAGAGTTAAGAGCTGCCAATAAGATATTTGAGTCAGCAATTGTCTCAAGAGACCTTATGAGTATAGTTGATGCTGACGTGCAGTTCCATGATGTCATCTATTCAATGACTGGCAATGCAAGACTTATCCAGATTATCAACAAGCTTAGAGAGCAGATGTACAGATATCGTCTTGAATACATCAAAGATGCAAGATCTCATTCAATCCTGATAAGTGAGCATGAGGATATTATTGATAAGATAGAGAAAAATGAGGTTGATGCGGCAAAGTCTGTCATCAGACAGCATATACAGAATCAGGAGAAGGGAATTGTGAGACTTCTCAAGAGATAGCAGCCGTGGGAAAATATATCCGACTCGCAGGTATACTGCGAGTCGGATATTATATATACCCCTGTGCGATTAAAATGTTTGTATAGACATAGGATTCTTGGGAATAATTGAGCTGACATGATATATTTATGGAGGTTTGATTATGAAGAGATGGGAATATATGAAATCCAGATTATTGGGGATGAGATTCAGGTTATTGGGGTATGTGGCTGTGATGGTGGTTGTGGCTGGTGTTACGGCGGGAGTTATGATTAGGAAATGTGCGGTGAATGATGATGTTATCCAGAGGGAGCTGGCGGAGCAGATAATAAGGCTGCATGTCAGGGCTGACAGCGATTCGGACGAGGCGCAGGAGCTTAAAATGAAGGTGAAATCATCGGTAGTTGCATACATAGAGCCGCTTCTTAGGGATTCTACAGGGATAGATGAATCAAGGCAGATTCTTAATGATAATATAGAGGCAATCAGGGAAAATGCGCTGGATACATTGCAGGATAATGGCTGTGAAGATGATGTGGCGGTGTATTTTGAAAATGCATATTTTCCAGCAAAGTCTTATGGAGATGTGACATTTCCACCGGGAGAGTATGAGGCATTCAGGATTGATATAGGAAGTGCTTCGGGAAGGAACTGGTGGTGCGTGTTGTATCCGCCATTATGCTTTGTTGATGCATCATATGGAGTGCTGCCGGATGAGTCCAGGCAGGAACTTAAGAATATTTTGACAGAAGATGAATATAATGCTATAACTGAGAAGCAGTATTACAGATTTAAGTATCTGAATTTTTTGAATTTCTTATTTGAGTAAAGCTGACTGTAAAGCTCTTAAATTGCTTTATGGCTGGGTACTTAGGTCTGGGATTAAGAGGAAGGAATCCAAGTGTTATGAATAATGATGCACCTATAGGGGTATTTGACTCTGGAATAGGGGGACTAACAGTTGCCAGAGAGATTATGAGACAGATTCCCAATGAAAGAATTGTATATTTTGGAGATACAATGAGACTTCCCTATGGAAGCAAATCAAAAGACAATATTATATTGTGTTCAAGACAGATAATATCATTTTTGCAGTCGCAGGGAGTTAAGGCGGTTGTAATCGCATGTAATACAGCGAGTGCGCTGGCACTTGAGGAGATGAAGAGTGAATTCGATATGCCGATTATCGGGGTGGTAAAGCCGGGAGCCAAGATGGCGGCTGAGACTACTGTTAATGGACGTATCGGACTTGTTGCGACAGAATCAACTATCAAGAGTGGTGTTTATGAGGATTATATCAAGGGATACCGTCCTGATGTAACAGTGTACGGCAAGGCGTGTCCACTTCTTGTGCCACTTGTTGAAGAGGGCATGATACATGATACGATAACTTATGAGATGGTACATAGATATGTTGCTGATCTGATGGATGAGAATATTGATACACTGATTATGGGATGTACACATTATCCATTGCTTAGAAGCACATTTAGACAGATTCTTGGGGAGTCAGTCAATCTCGTCAATCCGGCGTATGAGACAGCGTGTGAGTTAAAGAGGCTTCTGTCTCAGGAAAATATTGCCAATATCAAAGAGGTAGACGAGCCATCTATAATGTACAGATTCTATGTTAGTGATGCGGCTGAGAAATTCAAGACTATAGCAAAATCTATTCTTCCATTTGATATCGGCATGATTCAGAAGATTAATGTAGATGAACTGTAGGCAGACTGCATATGAACTATAGGAAGGGGACAGCGTGACAGAAAAGGTATATGTGACGGTCAAGGGACTTCATGTCGGCATGGCTGCTGATGGAAGCCAGGATGAAGACAAGATAGAAGTCATAAATGTTGGTGTATACAAATGTGTTGCCGGCAAAGAGTACATCAAATATGACGAAGTCTATGATGACGGCGATAAATTTAAGACAATTATAAAGCTTATGGACAATGGGGTGGAGCTTACCAAGAAAGGTACAGTCACAACCCACATGAGTTTCATTGAAGGTGAAAAGACAAGAAACCTTTATGAAACGCCATATGGAAGTGTATATATGGGTATATATTCCCAAAATGTTGATATAGTTCATGAGGAGAATAAGATATTGATTGTTATAGATTATTCTATTGAGGTGAATTATCAGCTTGTGTCTGACAGCAGAGTTGAAATCTGTGTGCAGAGCGAGGCTCCTGAATTATAATAAAAGATAAGCATATGGAAATCATCAGGCGGCAGACGCAGCATCTTTTATGCATGAAAAGTTAAAAATAAGGCTGTGGTAGATTATTTCATACCACAGCCTTTAATATTATCTGATTTAAATCAAATGATGGTTTATTTTTTCTTTCTGCCAAATAAACCTTTCTTTTTCTTTTCCTCAACGACAATCTTGCCGCCTCGTACAGATTTGATACCGACAATGTAGATACCACTTACTTCAGCCTTAATCTCAGCTTTAACTGGAATCTGGTCGAATACCTTAGGGTCACACATAAGTGTCATTACTCTAGGACCAATCTTAGCTTTAACAACAGGTGTCTTAGTACCACGGAGATACTTAGGTGTCTGATCTAAAACCATCTTAGGAAGTCCGGCATCTTTAAGTTTCATCTTTTTCTTATCAATTACAAGCATGGACATAGTCTGCTTAGCAGCTTCAATCTGCTCCTGCTGTGCATCCTGCTTTTTCTTAAGCCTGCTGCCAATAACCGCTAATACAATAAATGCAACAATTAATACTGCAAGAATTACTAATAATACAATACTCCAAACTGGCATTGTGTTCCTCCTCATAATATGTTACTTGATAATGTTGGATTCGTGCATACCACAACCAACGAAAACTAGAAAAGATTATATCACAACATTTGTATAACTGCAAGCACGCACTTATTTTGAATGTTCAGCAGGTGCGCCTGGGCAGGCTTTTTAGATTTCTTTCTGGTTGCGCTCGTAGGTTTCGAGGATGATGTCGTGTGTCATATTAGGAAGGGCTTTGCGCTGTTCCTTGTCCATGGCAGCTACATCAATTGGCTTGCAGAATTCAATAATCATCTTCGTTGATTTGATAGCTGGAAAATGATTTTCAAAGACATTATCTGAATTGTTGATAGCCATAGGAACTATCTTACAGTTAGAGCGGTCGGCAAGCTTGAAACTGCCTCCGTGGAACTGCATAAGTCCCTCTCCTTTGTTACGTGTTCCCTCTGGGAATATAACAATTGATACTCCATTTTTAAGTTCCTCAATACCTTTAAGGATAGTTGTAAGACCTTCTCTTGGGTTAGAGCGGTCGAGGAAAAGGCAGTGGAGAAGGCGCATCCATATTCTTACAAATGGAACTTTTCCCATCTCTTTTTTGGCGATAAATCCAGTTATGCCAGGCATAAGACTATATGAAACGATTGTGTCAAAGAAGCCTCTGTGATTGCCGACATAGAGGGCTGCTTCATCTTTGAGAATATTCTCACGTCCCTTGATAGTGAGCCTGACACCAGACAGGAACAGAATAACCTTGAATACGCCCTGAATAATTCTAAGAGTGCTTATATCTCTTGCATGTGGATTGAATCTGCCGATGAGATATTCAATCGGCCATGCTATAAGGCTTAGTATGAATACAATTAATACAAATATAATAACTAAAAGAGTTCTTATCATAATAAATCTCCTTGAAATATGCCGGCAGATTATTAAATAAACTGTCGGATTAGTAAATGTTTTGATATATATGCCTGCTGTTATCTGTAATTTGTGAAGCCGCTTGAATATGTTACGTCTCCGTTGCTGTCAACGAAAACAGCTTCAATCCCATCAAGGCTTTCAATAAGTGCAAGACCTTTGTCAACACCGAGGGCAAAGCATGTGGTGCTGAGGCAGTCACCTGCAAATGATTCCTTAGATATAATAGTAACTTCTGAAATGCCATTATCATAAGGATAACCAGTTTTAGGATTTAAAATATGATGATAAAGTTTTCCGTTATTATAGAAAAATCTCTCATAATTGCCGGAAGATACAACGGACATGTCTTTGATTTTGAGTTTTTCGACATATTCATTGTCTGTAAAAGGCTTTTTAACTCCGATGTTAAAAGCAGTATCATCACGCTTGGCACCAACACATAATACATTTCCGCCAAGATTAATAATAGCATGTCTTATATTATGTTCAAGAAGAAAATCCTTTATCTTGTCGGCGATATAGCCCTTAGCAATAGCTCCAAGGTCGATGATAGTCCCCTCCGGCATATTGACAGTGTATGTCGAGTCGGCATTTTTAGAAATGGACACTTTGGTGTAATCGACATATTTAAGCCCATTGCTGATATCCTCGTCAGCCGGTACAACCGGATAATCTGCTGTAAAATCCCATAAAGAAGAGACAGCTCCAATAGTTATATCAAAAGCTCCGTCAGAAGCCTTTGCATATTCCAGCCCCTTTTCAATAAGAATTCCGACATCCTCAGGAACGACATTAGTCTCTCCTGAATTGAGCCTGTAAAGGTCGCTGTCCACAAGCGTTCTTGAAAACATTTTCTCATATTTATCACATAATCCCAAAGCCTCGGATAAAACTTTATTAAGTTCCTTAGTTCCATATCCACCAGTAGAATATGCATCAAGAGCTACATAAGTATTAAGCTTATAGTCCGTAACCTCAACCGGTTCCGTCAGCCATACATCCGCACCAGCATTAGATGACGAACACCCCACAATCCCTGATAATCCCATGACAACCGTCATTGCCGTGACAGTAAATTTTTTAAAAAGTCTGTTTAATTTCATGTTATTCCTCAAATTTATTTTTAAACATGTATTTAAAAACCATGTTTCCCGTAAATAAAAAATATTAACACAAGTCAGTAACACTCACGTCTTTTCATTATATCTGACACACGCCAATATTTCAACACCAGCCAATAAAGTCATTCAAGCAGTATTAAAGTAGTGGCGGGGATGCGAGCCGTATTTTGAAAAAAGTGTGAATTACCTTTCATTTTCGCTTCAAATATGCTATATTATCAAATATTTATGATACCAGGGTCAAAAGGTCAGAAAGCACGTAGCAATCTGGTATCAAAGGGGGCAAAATACCTTTTGACCCCAACATCATATTTATTATAGAAAGGGATTTATCCAGAATGAAAAAGAAGTTTTTAAGTCTGCTTATGGCGGTTACTATGGTAGCAACACTTGCAGGCTGTGGAAGTAACAATAATAACAGCACTAATAGCACAACATCAGATACTAATGATACTTCTAATAAGGAAGTAGAGGCTGCTGATTATTATGCATCTGCACAGAAGAATGCAGAAGTTTACAAGCAGTATGTAACACTTGGCAATTACAAGGGAATAGAGGTAAAGGTTGACAAGTCATCTCTTACAGTATCAGATGATGATGTAGAGACTAATATCAACACAATGTTAAATAAGTTCTCTACAACAGAGCAGATTACAGAAGGCGTTACAGCCAGCGGAGATACAGTTATTCTTGATTATTCAGGTAAGAAGGATGGTGTAGCATTTTCAGGTGGAACAGCTACAGATGTATCATACACAATCGGTTCAGGTAAATTTATAGATGACCTTGATAAGGGACTTGTAGGCCTTACAATCGGACAGCAGTATGATATCCCATGTAAGTTCCCAGATAACTACAGCAGTGAAGACCTTGCTGGACAGGATGTTATATTTACAGTAACAGTAACAGCTAAGACTAACACAGTTTTACCAGAGCTTACAGATGAGTGGGTTGCATCTAAGAAAGATGATATTGGTCTTAATGCATCTACTGTAGACGAATTAAGAAAGAACACAAGAGAATATCTTGAGAATTATAATACAAGTTCATATGCGGCAACTAAATTTGCGACAGCATTAGATAAGATAATTGAGAACTCTACAATCACTGGTTACCCAGAGGCAGAGGTTTCAAGCCTTATAACTGTATATAAGAACAATATCAAGACAAGCTATGACACATATTCAGCATACTACACAGCAAGTGGAATCAACAGCTATGAGGATTATCTCCAGTATGCATACAACTGTTCATCAGATGATGAATTAACAGATTATGCAAGAGAGCAGGTTCACCAGTATCTTGATGAGAAGATGGTTATCACTATGATAGCAGTTGAGAATAATCTTACAGTATCAGCAGACGAGATTAATGATCTTGGTGCAGAGTGGGCAAAGCAGTATGGATATGACAGCTATCAGGAGATTCTTGACAGCTATACTAAGGAGATGAACGCAGAAGTTGGTTTCGAGGTTCTCTCAGAGAAGGTTCAGAATTTTGTTAATGATAATGCTGTAGAAGTTACAGAATAAATATATTGCAGTCCTTGTTTTTTAGTAATATAATATTAAAGTTATGTTGAAATTGAAGTGGATACATTCTGCGTATGCAGGGTGTATCCATTATCAATGCTTAACTTACTAAACAAGGAGAATAGGGATGAAAGAATTTGTACCAAAGTTGTTTGACTGTCTTAAGGGATACACCAAAGAACAGTTCGTGAAGGATGTCATATCCGGAATCATAGTGGCAATCATTGCACTGCCATTATCAATTGCCCTTGCATTAGCGTCAGGAGTAGGACCAGAGCAGGGTATCTACACAGCCATAGTTGCTGGTTTTGTAATTTCATTTTTAGGCGGAAGTAACGTTCAGATTGCCGGTCCAACGGCAGCATTTGCAACAATAGTTGCAGGAATAGTTGCTAAAAATGGAATGGACGGACTTGTAGTAGCTACTATAATGGCTGGTATCTTACTTATCGTTATGGGATTCCTAAAGTTCGGAAATCTCATCAGATTTATTCCATACACTATAACAACAGGATTTACATTTGGTATAGCTGTAACTATCTTTATAGGTCAGATTAAGGATTTTCTTGGACTTACATTTTCAAGCTCACCAGTTGAGACTATGGAGAAGGTTCGTGCTATAGGGGAGAGCATTTCGACATTTAATTATCAGGCACTTATTGTCGGTGTTGTTGCACTTGCAATTCTTATAATTATGCCTAAATTTACAGAGAAGATTCCACCATCACTTATTGCGGTTATTGTGACAATAATCATGGTGAAGGTTCTTAAAATGGATGTTAAGACGATTGGTGACTTGTATACAATATCTAACAAGGTGCCAACACTTACAGTTCCATCAGTTAACTTTACAATGATAAAGGATTTATTCCCAGATGCGCTTACAATCGCGGTTCTTGCGGGAATTGAGTCGCTTCTTTCGTGTGTTGTTGCCGATGGTATGGTTGGAACGAGACATAAGCCTAACATGGAGCTTGTAGCTCAGGGGGCTGGTAACCTTGCATCTGCACTTTTTGGCGGTATTCCAGCGACAGGTGCAATCGCAAGAACAGCGGCTAATATCAAGAGTGGTGGACGTACACCTATAGCAGGTATGGTTCACTCAGTAACACTTCTTTTGATACTTGTTGTACTTATGCCATATGCGGCATGGATTCCAATGCCAGCTATCGCAGCTATTCTTTTCATGGTTGCATACAATATGAGTGGATGGAGAGAATTTGTTTCACTCTGCAAGACTTCGCCTAAGAGTGATATTTTGGTGCTTGTCACAACATTTGTGCTTACAGTGGTATTTGACCTTGTAGTAGCTATTGAGGTAGGTGTCGTTATGGCAGCTTTGTTATTCCTTATGAGAATGTCTAATGTTACAGAGGTTAAGAGCTGGAAATATCTTGGCAATGACATAGATGAGCATAATGACCCTATGGCGTTAAGATACAAGGTTGTTCCTAAGAATACTCTTGTATATGAGATTATAGGACCAATGTTCTTTGCGGCAGCAGACAAGTTCCTTGAAATCAGTATCGAGCCAGGTGTGAAAGTTCTTGTTATACGTATGCGAGGCGTTCCAGCTATGGATGTGACAGCATTAAGAACTCTTAAAAAAATTCATGCTACATGTAAGAAACGTGGCATTACACTTCTGTTATCTCATGTTCAGGAGCAGCCATACACAGTGATGTCTAAAGCTGGTTTTGTTGAAGAGATTGGGGAAGAGAATTTCTGCGTTAATATTGATGCGGCGCTGGAGAAGGCGGCATCTATACAGTAGGATAGCGATAGTAGGGGATATGTGATATATTGTTTGGTTTGGGCATTCTTATATGCTATTTACATATCATTTGCTATTTATATATCATATGCTATCTGAGCAGGGGGTAGCAAGTAGCAGGATTGGCGCAAATCAGGCTGAATACGCAGAAAAATCCAAAACAAATCAATTGTAGTAATCGCCAGATGTAAGTTTGGCTTAATAACAATAAAAGTTGCGGGGAAATCCAGAATTCTATGAAAAACTGGATTTTTCCGCAACTTTTTTGCTATAAAGAAAAATTGTGGGTTTAGCGAAGTGAAATATGCATGTTTTTGGATTTTTCAAGCTTGTTTTTCTTTTAAAATCCAAATCTAGTATAAAGCCCCAAAAAAAGTCAAAAGCCGCAATCTAGAAGCTGTGTCCGCCGCCACCACCGCTGGAAGAGCCTCCACCGCCGCCACCACCGCCAGAGGAACCGCCGCCTCCGGATGAAGAATCAGATGAAGGTGGATCGTAAACCTTGGTCTGGCGTACGAAATTAACCTGTGGATTGTTAAATGCGTTGTTAACAAATATTCCTCTGACAAGTTCGTTCTGACTTGCTTTGCGCTTTCTTGAAGCTGTTCTTACAATAAGATAGTTGATAAGAATAGCTGCAACAAGTGCCAGAAGAGCATTGCTTATATACTTCATTGGCTGGCTTATGCGCCTGCCGGCCAGAAGAGATGCTTCCTGCTCGAATACCTTGCTTGCGCAGGTATAATAATCCTTGTTGGATGCGTATCTGTATACATTATCAGTTATGACATTGGCATAGCTTGTAGTGATTGTAGAGTATACCTTGCCATTGCTGTGAATCCAGAGATTCCTTTTGTCCATATCAATCAGAAAAATTGTACCACTGCCAGTCTGGAATTTGGAAGCGTAGTAATTGGAAGCATATGAGCTGGTGCTCGAATACTTATTAGTGTCGATTGATTTGAATGCAACACTTCCGTAAGCAGTTATTGGCTTCATGACTTCAATAAGCTGTTCTGCTTCATCATTACTGAGAAGGCTGGCATCGTCTTCAAATATAACTTTATACTGTGTTTTCTCATTAATATACACAGTTCCAGATAACTTAGTTGAAGAATCATTGCTGTCATTGTCAGCTAATAGCTTAGTTGAAGAATCATCACCATCATTATCAGTCAATAACCTGGCTGAGGATTCACCCCTAGATGTGTCATCGCTGCTTACAGCAGATATTGTTTTCAAGCTGCCAAAAGCAATATTATCAATCTTTGACGCCGCAAAGATTGTGATGACTAACATTGACATTGATATTATAAATCTCGCAATATGTTTGCTGATATTTACATTATGCACGGTCATCACCTCCCTTGTGGCTGTCAAACTGAGGAAGCTTTCTTGTGGCAAGAACATTGTAATATCTTATAAGTCCTACAAGATTAATAAGTACTGCTACAAGATTCAATATAATACATGCATAGTAGAATACATCCGATACAGGTTTTAAGAACTGTACAATGCATGAAATGATAATTGTAATCATTGGGTACAGCGTGTCAGGAACATTTTTGCCAGTAACAGTTTTAAATGATTTTCTTGAATAGAAGAAACCGATTAATCCAATTATTCCAGCGGCATATGTAATATAACTGAATATTGATGTTGATGACAGAGTAACCATAAATGTGAGTATAATAATAATGTATGCGACCACAGTAATGCCGGTTGACAGGAAGGTTACAACAGAAGTTTTCTTTTTGCGCTTCTTGGAATGCTGCTTTTTGGGGTCGCTGCCCGTCTCAAAATCCGAAGAGTCTTTTATAATTATCTGTTTTAATTCCGAAGTAAATAAAAATGGTATTAAAGATGCGATAATGCTGCAAATTCCAAGAGAAGTTGTTGGAAGCATTGTAAATATCGCATTAAGCATCAAAAATATAGGTATTGCAAGTATCAGTGAGCTTATAAGATATTTGCCGATTGATACAGGCATATCTGCAACAACCTTGCCCGTCTGGCCATTGACAGTAGCATAGGCAACTCTGTCCTTATTGCGGTACGATAAAAACCATACAGGGAACATAGCTCCGTCTGCCTTTTCGCACTGAGGATTTAATTTGCTCTCAACACTGCTCTCTGATTCATCCAGGCTGAATTTGGCAGATGAAGGCAGAGGCATGCGTTTTATGTAATTATAAGTCTGTGAAGCCGCTATATGCTTGGCTTCAAGCTCGTATTCCGAAGCGTCGACATCCGCTGTATCAGCATAGAATCCACTGAGATATGAAGGTGTGAAGCGGTTCATATTCTTAACATCAAAAGGTGCTATGCTGGCACTTAAGTTATCATCAAATGATGAAGAAGCATCATATGAAATGCCCTTGTATGATGAATTGACAGTACCAGTGATACTGTAGTGGTCTGTATAAACGTAGTCACCACGTCTGTAGCTGTGTGAACCTGCAAGTGAAACAGGGCCTTTCTCAGTTATGTGGTAAGCCCAGTAAGGCATATATATGCCTCGGAAACCATCAATGTAGCGTGAGTTCTTAAGCTCCTTAGGAGCAAACCATGCATGGCGCATGAATTTTGAATAAGCTTTCTTACAGTCATCCTTTGTCTTGGTAAATGGAATGATATACTTTGGCCTTTTTTCTTTTCTTAAATTGCTTGTTAGAACTGTTGAAGCACCACAGAATGAGCAGAAATCTGAAGCCCTGTTGTCTGAGCTTATGATTTCTCCACCACATTGTGGGCATCGGAATACAGTTACATCATAATATTGTTCCTCTTCGGCATCGTTTTCTTTAGTAATGTCGTAGGGATCAAATAAAGATGCACATTGCATGCAGGCTAATTGTTGTGATGAAATGTCGAAACGCAACTGTCCACCGCAATCAGGGCATTGAAACATAATGATCTCCTTTCAAGTCAGATTATTTGGATTTTTTGAAAAAATCTTTCCATGCAAGTGGATGGAAAAGAATTAATAAAGGAAACAGTTCAAGTCTTCCAGCCAGCATGTCAAACATGAGAACATATTTGGACAATGTGTTAAAACAGCTGAAATTATGCGTTGGTCCAACCATAGAAAGACCAGGACCGACATCATTAATACAGCTTGCAACAGCTGTAAAATTGGTTGTCAGGTCAAAATTCTCAAATGATAAAATGAAAACTGATGTTACAAATACAACAATAAATGTAAAGAAATATACATTCACAGAACGGATAACGTCATGCTCTACAGATTTGCCGTCCATCTTTATCTTTCTGACACTGTGAGGATGAATGTATGAATGAAATTCTTTGATTATTGTTTTAAACATAATTATAAATCTTGAAACCTTCATACCGCCTCCGGTACTTCCAGCACATGCACCTATAAACATCAACAGTACGAGAATCGTTTTTGAAGCTGTTGGCCACATGTCAAAGTCAGTAGTTGAGAATCCTGCAGTTGATATAATTGTAGCAACCTGAAATGATGCTTTGGTAACGGCATCCCATACGTTAGAACACATTGAAAGTATGTTGACTGATATAAATCCGATGGATGCAAGTATTACTCCAAGGTAGTAGCGTATTTCCTCCATCTCAAATACTTTTTTAATATTACTGAAGAAAAGGAAATAATATGCATTAAAATTAATTCCAAATAAAATCATGAATATAGTTGTTATCCACTGTATTGTCACTGAATATCCTGCAAGCGAATCATTTTTAATACCAAAACCACCTGTTCCGGCAGTGGCAAAAGCAGTGTTAAGTGCATCAAATACAGGCATCCTGGCAATAACAAGAAGTATAAACTGTAAAAGTGTAAGTCCGAAATAAAAAATATACAGAAGTCTTGCCGTGTATTTTATTTTAGGTACGAGTTTGCCTACAGATGGACCAGGGCTTTCTGCTCTCATAAGATTGATGTTGGAGCCTCCGGACATAGGGATTATTGCAATAATAAATACAAGAACTCCCATACCTCCAATCCAGTGTGTAAAGCTTCTCCACATAAGTGATGTGTGTGAAAGTGCCTCGACATCGTTAAGAATAGATGCACCAGTTGTGGTAAAGCCAGATATAGTTTCAAATAATGCATCTGTGTACGATGGGATTTCATGGGTTATTACAAATGGAATGGCTCCAGCCATACCCATCACTATCCAGCTAAGAGCTGTTGCTATGCAGCCTTCTTTAAGATAAATAACATGTTCAGCAGGTTTCTTTAATGAAATAAGAAAACCTAGAAGAATGCATGCCGTGGCTACACATAGATATATAAATCCTTCATTTTCATGGTATATAACAGCAACTATACATGGAAGAATCATAAGAAATCCCTCAGTCTTTAATATAGTTCCTAAGATATACTGGATAATTGCTTTATTCATAAATTAAATCCTTTAAAATATTATGTTTATATTTACTGGGCGATATCTGTTATCTGTGTGAATCCAGAATGTTTTGTGACTATCATGACAGTGTCGCCTGACATGATGCAGTCATTACCAGTAGGTATAATGATTTTGCCATTTCTGTTGATGAATGAAATCAGGACATCTTTTTTTAATCGGAGGTCTTTGAGTGGTATATCGGTTATAGCATTGGTTTCGTTAACTAGAAATTCTATAGCCTCAACTCTGTAATCAAACATATGGTACAAAGTTTCAATATTGTTATCTTTAGAGTTGTTCCTGGCACGTACATAAGCTATTATTGCCTCAGATGCAATGTTTTTAGGATATATAAGACTTCCAAGATCAAGCTTGTTGACAACATCTTTAAATCCGATTTTGTTAATCTTAGTTATTACTTTGGCATCTGAAACCTGTTTTGCGTATAGCGTGAGGAGAATATTTTCTTCATCTATTCCAGTTAGTGGAACAAAACTCTGTGTATACTCAATACCGGCTTCCTTTAATATATCAGGATCTGTACCATCACCATTGATAATAATGGCTTTAGGAAGCAGAGAACTTAAAAGCTGGCAGTTTTTTTCATTTTGTTCGATAATTTTAACAGTAATTCCCATAGATATAAGTTCTTTAGCAAGATAATATGCAAATATGCTTCCGCCGATAATCATAGTGTCTTTAACCTGTTTGGTATTGAATCCTATCTGCTTAAGAAATTTTCTGGCAGTTATTCTGTCTGATACGAATGAAATTACATCTCCTGCCTGCAGCGTGAAATCACCATTAGGAATGTATACCTGTGAATCTCTTTCTACTGCGCAGATAAGAATATCATTCGTTATGGAGCTGCCTAACTTAGCAATGGTAATTCCGTCAATTATATTTTCTGGTGGAATTTTAAATTTGACAAGTTCGGCCTGTCCGTGTGCAAATGGATTGACTTCGAGAGCAGTAGGAAGATACAAAATTCTTGCAGCTTCTCTTGCAGCTTCCAGTTCGGGATTGATAATCATCGCAAGTCCCAGTTCTTCCTTCAGATAGTTGACCTCATCACTGTAATCAGGTGTGCGGACTCTTGCTATAGCAGCACAGTTACCTACACGTCTTGCAACAGTACAGCACAAAAGGTTTAATTCGTCAGAGTCAGTTACTGCAATTATCAGGTCGGCTGAATTAATACCGGCATCCTTCTGGATGCTGTAGCTTGCGCCATTGCCGACAAGTCCCATTACATCATAAAGATTAGTTATATTCTGTATAACAGAAGGTTTTTTGTCGATAACTGTTATATCGTGGCCCTCTTTGGAAAGCTGTTCAACAAGTGTGACACCAACTTTGCCACAACCCACAATTATTAT
>OIZI01000146.1_pt1 | contig 36333 bp, 34 predicted proteins | sample 1588441 | NCBI WGS metagenome assembly OIZI01 (sample SAMN03283284) | human gut metagenome | biome: human-associated habitat; material: feces | host: Homo sapiens | place: Peru | collected 2012 | reverse complement strand
GTAAATTGACGGTACGGCAATTTACCTTTTATAAATCGACTGAAGGAGGGAAAAAACTATAAATTTGATGAATTAATCGGATACTATCTAATTAACCTATATTACATAAACAATTCCACAAACCCTAATTTATCAAATTAATCTTAACGCAGAAACAAAATTGAAAAACCCAAATTCATCGAATAAATGTTAGTATAAATATTGTTAATTTGAAATATTTGACAAAATATGCTTAATTTTATATAATTAAGACTATATTTAAAAGGAGAATTAAGAAATGGTATTACAAATTATTATGTTAGTTATTGCAATAGCTTTTATAGTTGTTCAATGTATGTTCTTAGGAAAGAAAAAGTTACTTGGCTTACTATTGCCACTTATTTGCTTTATCGGTTCAATAGGCATTATAGTTTCTCAACCGGCAATTACCAACCTAATCTCGGATGGCTTTACAAATGGCAGTCACTATTATTCAGTTACTGTTGAGAAAGATAATTCACAAAGTCAGCATATCTTCCAAAACAAAAATGATAAAAAAGAATTTGTTAATTCTCTTGACTCAAAATCATTGGTACTTGAAGAAACAGAACTTGAAAGAACTAAGGAATGGTATATGTTTTTAGGAGAATTTCTTTTCATTACAAATATACCGACCATCATTCTTCTAATTATTTATATGCGTAAACAAATATGGAATTATATAGATAAAAAAGAAGAACAAGAATCTTTATAACAACTCTAAGGGGCAGTGTATTCACTGCCCCTTATTTTACGGTTGATTTAATTTCGCTATAGTTTTATCTTTATTAAACTACAGTTCATTAATTCTTTATAACTGAAAATTCGGTTTATTATTTAACTGAGTTTTCGTAGCTTTCAATCATTTTCTTAACCATATTACCACCGATCTGACCTGCCTGACGGGATGTTAGGTCGCCGTTGTAACCGTCCTTTAGGTTAACACCTACTTCTGATGCAGCCTCCATCTTTAGCTTATTAAGAGCAGCCTTTGCTTCCGGTACATTAATCTTGTTATTTGAGTTTGACATATAAATTTTTCCTTTCTTCTCAGCATATTCACCTTAAGAATTATTCATTTATTCTATGAATATTATATTCTTATAGTGAAAGAATACTGAATGTTGTTTCTTTTTCTACCTATATTTTTAAGCAACAATTTCTTGTTGCAATAGTATTGTATGAGTATATAAACGAAATATTAAATGCAAATTTTGTTTTTTATTTTGCAAATTTTTGGGCAAAAAAATAAGGACTTAAAAAGTCCTTAAATTCACAAAATAATAAAATCAATTATTTGTTAGCCATATTTTCCATTTTCTTTGCGTGATGTTTTAGAGCAGTGAATGTTTCATCACTGATAACATGTTCAATCTTACAAGCATCAGCAGCTGCTACTTTTTCATCAACACCCAACTTTTTGAACAATGCAGTAAGTACAGTATGTCTTTCATAAGTTTTCTCAGCTACTTCCCTACCTAAATCAGTAAGAGTAAGGTGACCGTCACTGTTAGCAGTAACATAACCACCGTCTTTCAACAGTCCCATTGCTCTACTTACGCTAGGCTTTGAGTAACCTAAGTATTCACCAACATCTATAGAACGAACATAAGGATGTTCTTTACTAAGTACATATATTGATTCCAGATACATTTCGCCTGATTCTTTTAGTTGCATAAATAAAAACCCTCCTAAAATAAGGTTATATATATTTTAACATACATATATACTTTATGCAAATATTATTTATGCAAATTTTACTTTATATTAACAAAAGCCACCTACTATATGATAGGTGACTTTTGATTTATAAATTTACTTTACATTTACTTTTAGCTTTAGAGTTCTAACGCCGTTAACCTTAACCTTTAGATTAGCAGTACCCTTTTTCTTACCTACAATGAAAATTTCATTTGTTTCCTTAGCTTTTGCTACAAATACAATAACATTCTTTTTGTTGCCTGTGCACTTAATAGCAATGCTTGGTACTTTGCCTTGTACTCTAACTACTGTGCTATTGCCCTTTTTTATATTAACATTAGCTTTTGATAATTTTGGTGCAGTAGTTACAGATATTTTAGTAGTAAGTTTTTTACCATTAGTTAGTGTAGCAGTAACTGTTGTATTACCCTTATTTAAACCGGTTACAACACCCTTATTGTTAACCTTTGCTACCTTATTATTAGACACTTTATAGCTCTTTACAGTACCATTAATCAACTTAACAGCAACATTAGCACCGGACTTTACAGAATATTTTGAACTTAAGAATCTTGCTGATGTTGGGTCATATACTTTCTTGCCATCCTTATAAGCAGTAAAGTGGATAACATTTTTGCTATCAACCTTATTTAGCAAGGAAATAACCTTAGCTATACTGATATTATCTTCATCATAACAATAACGAAGTGGCTTTACTGTATTATTCTTTACAACAAATAAACCTAAAGCATCAGGATACATTGTGTAATACTCAAAAGTATAATCATCTAATTCCATTGTTTCAGATGATGTATCAGGATCAGGGCCTTGAACACTACCGTAAAAGATTGTACTATTACCGACTTTGCCTAAATTGATAATACCGTAGTCAGCATTACTGCTAGGATTTTTGTAGTAGTTTTTTGTCATATAATTATAAAATATATCATATGGTGTTTTTTTCTTTGAGGACTCAGTTCTGTCACCATAAACCAAATCGCTTAACAGATAGCTTGACATACTGGTAATTTCATCTGAAGATGCCAGTTTATAAATTTGGTCTTTAGTTAAGTACAACTCAGCATTAGGAAGACCAATGCAATAGTAAGAATATCTGTATTGACCTTCACCTAATATGTCATCAACAATTTTCTTGTCAATTACATTATAGGTTCTAATGCTACCTAAATCAGTAAACCAAGTATCAACATAGATTTCTTCTGTGTCAGTAGCTTCAGCTATTCTTTGCTTTAACTTATCGCTAAACTTACTTGTTACATCTTTTTCTGTTTCATCAGCCATTACAACAACCATTGTAGAAAATACCATCATAATAGCTAATGTGATTGATATTAATTTTTTCATAGAATTACCTCCAATTTTAAATTATTAGAATTTTCTTATATAAATATTATAATCTTTTAAGATTATAAATAATAGAGCAAAAATAACTAAAATTTGGCACTTTTTTTGTGCAACACTATAATTTTCTAAGTATTTTTATTTAATATATACAATATCAATATACTTATTTAAGCATATCGCCAAAAGTATTTAACTAATTATACAAAAGAAATATCCCCCATAATTTGGGGGATTTCTCTTTACAAGGGGTTATATAAATAAATAGGAGTTGGGCATTTTATTCTATGAAAATCACTTTTCATAAACACACTTTATAAACACATTTTTAATAATGATAAAATCAATTAAAAACAAACTTAGTTGTTTGCTTATACTTTTCATTTGCTTTAATAACAGTTGTAGGGAAAACATCCTGATTTACTGCATCAGGGAAACCCTGAGTTTCAAAGCAAATACCTGAGTTTTCTTTATATGCCTTGCTATGTTTACTTTCTGTGAGAGGTACATCAACATAGTTAGCTGAATAAATATGAACACCTTTCTGTGTTGTGTAGCACTTTAGGTTAATGCCGGTTTTCTCACCGATTAATGATGATGCAAGTACAAGGTCATCACCGTTATGATTTAGCACAAACATATGGTCAATACCTTTTGCAAGGCTAATTTGTATATCACTGCTGTTTAGAGCAGTTTCAACTTCTTTAAATTCGCTAAAGTCAAATGGACTGTCCTTAGTAGGAGTAATCTCACCTGTTGGAATTAGGTTTTTGTTAATAGGAATATAGCTTTTTGAGTTCACTTTCAGTAGGTGGTTTCTAACACTACCACTTGTGTCACCGTTAAGGTTAAAGTAAGAATGGTTTGTCATATTACAAACAGTATCTTTGTCAGAAACTGCACCATACTCTATTGTTAAGGTACTGTCATTGTCAAAGGTATATTTTACTTTCACCTTTAGGTTACCGGGATAACCCTCTTCACCATCAGCACTTGTCATTGTAAATACAACACTGTCATTCACAATTTTAGTATTCCATAGCTTTCGGTTAAAACCTACATTGCCACCATGAAGATGGTTGTTGCCGTTGTTAATAGGCAAAGTATATGCCTTGCCCTTTAAAGTAAATTTACCGTTAGCAATTCTGCCACAACATCTGCCGATTGTACCACCAAAGTAAGTACCGTTATTTTCGTAATCTGCAATATGCTTATAGCCTAGCACAACATCAGTTAAGTTGTCATCCTTATCCTTAATCATTAAGGATACAATAGTTGCACCATAGTCACATACTGTTACACTTTCACCTATATTATTAACAATAGTATATAGGTGAGTATTTTCACCTTTTGAAGTTGTTTCAAAATCCCTGATTTCTACCTTTGACATTATTTTCACCTGCCTATTACAATGTTTCAATAAACTTCTTAAATGCTTTTTTGCCACTTTCGTTTCTCTTAAATACACCTGCATCTTTAAGTACATTTAAGAACACTTCACCGATTTCTTGGTGGAGAATTTCATCAATATTTTCTTCATTGATTGAACTGTATTTCTCAGTAAATTCATTTACCCAGTCAGTATGTTTACTGATTTCTTCAATACCGGAAATATCCTTACCCTTCAGAATTGCATCCTTTAGCATAGCCATTTCTTTCTTTAATCTTGATGGCAAAACTGCAAGTCCCATAACTTCAATAAGACCGATATTCTCTTTCTTAATATGGTGTAAATTTTTGTGTGGATGGAATACACCTAATGGGTGTTCCTCAGTAGTAATATTATTTCTCAGTACAAGGTCAATTACATACTTACCATTCTTTGTGAAAACAATAGGTGTAATTGTTGAGTGTCTTTCACCGTCAGTTTCAGCAAAGATAAAACTATCTTCATCAGTATAGTTTCTCCATTTATTAAGGATATGTTCTGAAAGTTTAATAAGACTGTCGGTATCTTCACCTGTAAGTCTGATAACTGACATAGGCCATTTTACAATTCCACATTCCACATTTTCGTAACCTGATACGGAAAACTTTTCTTCTACATCAGCTTTATTAAGTGCAAAGTTATATCTGCCGCCTTGGAAATGTTCATGGGTAAGAATTGAACCACCAACAATAGGCAAATCAGCATTTGAACCGATAATGTAATGTGGGAACATTTTGATAAAGTCAAATAGCTTTCTAAATGTTGATGAGTCAATAACCATAGGTGTATGTTCACCGTTAAAAACAATACAATGTTCATTGTAATAAACATATGGTGAATACTGCATATACCACTGACTGTTATCAAGTGTTATAGGAATGATTCTGTGGTTACTTCTTGCAGGATGGTTAATTCTACCGGCATAACCTTCATTCTCTTTGCATAGTAAGCACTTTGGATAGCTTGATTGCTTTTGTAACTTTGCCTGAGCTATAGCCTTAGGGTCTTTCTCAGGCTTAGAAAGATTAATAGTAATATCAATATCCCCATATTCTGTGGAGGTTTTCCACTTTAAATCTTTCTTTACTCTATATCTTCTGATATAGTCGGTATCTCTGCTAAACTTATAATAATAATCAGTAGCCTTTACAGGAGAAACATTGTAGTTACTCCAAAATTCTTTAATAACTTCTGATGGTCTTTTTACCATTGTACTCATAATTCTAACATCAAATAAGTCACGATATGTAACTGTATTCTCAGGAATTAGATTTCTTTCATAAGCATAGTCAAGTAGACCACTTAAAATTTCTTCAAGGTTACTTTCAGAGTCATCAGTAAGTTCTGCATTACTGTCATCAGGTTCATCCATCTTATATAAATCAAGTAACTGATTGATAGTATAGATAGTATCTTCTTTTTCTATAAGACCTGTGTTTAGTCCATAAGAAACTAATCGTAAAATCAAACTATATAAACTTGTTTTCATTGCTAAAACCTCACTTACTGTATCCGTTAGGATGGGTAGAATGCCACTTCCAAGCTGTACTGATAATTGTATCTAGGCTGTCATATTCAGGACACCAACCAAGAACTTTCTTTGCCTTATCACTTGAAGCAATAAGTACTGCAGGGTCACCTGCTCTTCTGCCTTCTTCAACAACTTTAATATCCTTACCTGTAACTTCCTTTGCTTTTTCAATAACTTCTTTTACTGTAAAGCCTACACCGTTACCTAGGTTGAAAATATCACTTTTGCCACCATTAACAAGGTACTGTACTGCAAGGATATGAGCCTGTGCTAAGTCTGTAACATGGATATAATCCCTTACACAAGTGCCATCTTTAGTGTTGTAATCTGTACCAAAAATGCTGATGTGGTCACGCTTACCGGTAGCAGTTTGTAGGATAATTGGGATTAGATGAGTTTCAGGAGAATGAGCCTCACCGATTTCACCACTAATATGAGCACCACAAGCATTGAAGTATCTTAGTGATACATAATGGAGGTTGTGAGCCTTTTCTACCCAATAGAACATTCTTTCCATTGACTTCTTTGTTTCACCGTAACAGTTAGTTGGATTAGTAGGGTCTGTTTCTAGGATAGGTGTTCTTTCAGGTTCGCCATAAGTAGCAGCAGTTGAAGAAAATACAACCTTGTCAATGTTGTGAGCAACTAAAGATTGTAATAGCACCTTAGTACCGTTAAGGTTATTGTCATAGTACTTAAGTGGGTTTGTCATACTTTCACCAACTAAAGAATTAGCTGCAAAGTGAATTACTGCATCAATGTCCTTTTCATTGTCAAGAACATTGTCAATATCTTCTCTGTTTCTAAGGTCACCCTTATAAAATTTGGCATCAGGATGAACTGCCTCTATGTGACCTGTTTCCAAATTGTCAAATACAACTACACTGTGACCTTGTTCAATAAGTCTATATACTGTATGTGAGCCAATATAACCAGCTCCACCTAAAACCAAAATTTTCATAAGTTTCCTCCTTAAATTACTCTGATACCACCGTATTTTCTAATCTTTAGAATATGACAAGAATTTTCTCCAAATACATTGTCAATAAATGACTTGTAGCTATCTACAAAGTCGTTGTGTACAAATGCCTGAATTGTACCGGCAAAGCCACCACCATGAACTCTGCATACACCATATGTTCTTAGTAGGCTTTCGCTTAGTGCAAGGGCAATTGACATATTCTGATGTTGTACATCTCTGTTTGTATAAACATTTTGCAGATACTTAAATGATGAGTTACCTGACTTTTTGATTGCATCTAGGAATTCATCAAACTTTCCCTTTTCAAGGGAATCAACTGCATTTTGAACATTCTTTTCTTCTGTAAAGAAGTGGAATGCTCTAAGAGCAGGTCTGTCACCTACTGCCTCTCTAATGTTAGCAAGGTGAAGATAAAATTCGTTTGAGTCACATTCTCTAAGAACTTCCTTGCCCATATAATTTGCAACTTTCTTCATTTCAGAAGGAATCATTGCATAGTCATCAGTAAGGTCAACATGGTCACCCTTGGTATCTACAATACATAGGCTGTAATTATACTGTTCAAAATCTGTAGTGATTTTCTTTACAATAGGCTTTTCAGGGTTTTTAAAATCAATATTGATAATACCACCAACTGAACAAGCCATCTGGTCCATAAGACCACAAGGTTTCTTGAAATATACATTTTCTGCAAATTGAGAAATCTGTGCAATTTCTACTGAGTCAATTTTCATATCATTGTATAGACCTGAGATAATTGTACCGATAATTACTTCAAAAGCAGCAGAAGAAGAAAGTCCTGCACCAACAAGTACATCACTTGTTGCATAAGCATTAAATCCACCGATTTTGTAGCCTTTATCCTTAAGTCCTTTTAGTACACCTCTGATGAGGCTGACTGTTGTGCCTGCCTCATCATCGTTAATTCTTAAGTCGTTAATATCAATTGTAATCATATCGTAACCGTCAGATACAAGTTTGATAATGTTGTCGTTATGCTTTGATGCAATAGCAATTGTATCTAGGTTAATTGAAGTTGCAAGAACCTTACCGTGCTGATGGTCTGTGTGGTTACCACAAACTTCACTTCTACCCGGTGCACTAAAGATTTCTACATTGTCAGGGCAAAAGATTGTTTCGTACTGTTCAATAGCATTGATATATCTTTTCTTCTGATAATCAAGTACATTTTCATCTACATAAACATCTTTAAATACATTGTCGTATTCACCGTTAGATATTTTAGTAATAGCATCCTTAGTGTTAATCATTACTTAGCACCTACCTTTAAAGTATCTTTAGCTGAAAAATGTGATGGTTCTGTAACACCGTTTTCGTTAATTTCTTCTGTCATATCAATTTTGCCTTCTCTTCTGGCTGTGATAGTATTGATAATTCTCTTTAGCATATTGTCATGTAGTTTATACTTTTTCTTATATACTACATAAGCGATTAGCATACAAACTGCTGGAACAATGCACATTAAAGCACTGATTGATGCAACTGTTGCAAATGACTGTTCCTGACCGGGAACATACTTTGTACTACCTAGAGCAGCACCGATACCAAGAGCAGTTAAAGCTGCTGTAAACTTAACAATTAGTGTCTGTAGTGAGAATACAACACCTTCGTTTCTAACACCAAGTTTGTATTCACCATAGTCAACAACATCAGCAAGGAATACTGTTGCACAACCAAGTTCAAGACCTGTACCAAGTTTTACAATAACACCTGAGATTGAAGTTAGTACAACATTGTTTGGAGCAAATATACCAACAAATAGTAGCATAATCAGACCAAAAGCAGGAAGTATACAAGCAAGTAGGAATGATGTTTTTCTTGAAATCATCTTAGCTACCTTAGGGAATACAATCAAACCAACAACTTCGGCAATTGATGCACTAATCATAAATGATGACATCATACCGGCATTACCACAAACATATTTGAAGTAGTATGTTGCAACACCCATAATGCACTGAATACCAATGTTGTATAGGAAAATTAGTGTAACAGCCCATCTTAGCTGATCATTCTTACCGATAATCTTAAAAATATCTTTGAACTTAACCTTCTGTTCAGGAACTGATTTGTCCTGACCCTTAGGTAGGTTGATAACTGTGATACCGATTGTTAGGATAAATACTGCTGCAATAATTAAAGCAAAACGGTGATAACCTGCTTGGTTAGTTGTGCCACCACTAAGTGCGTCAATAATCTTTACACCAAAACCGGCAATAATTAGTGACTGACCGATACTTGCGAAAATTCTAGGTAAAACTGAAACCTTTTCTCTTTCTTCAGGGTTAGTAGTTAGGTTAGGAATAATTGACCAATAAGGAATATCCATAATTGTGTAAGTCATACCCCACATAATATATGCTGCAGTAGCAAATACACAAAGGGCAACACCACTTAGGTGGAAATCTGTAAACAATACTACAAATACTACTGAGTTAACAAGTGTACCGATTACAAGCCAAGGAATGAACTTACCCCATCTTGACCTTGTATTGTCAACAATCATACCCATAAATAGGTCGTTAAATGCGTCCCATAGTTTTGCAACAAAGAACATTGCACCGATAAATACAGGATTTACTTTGATAATATCTGTAAAGTAAATCATTGAGAATGTGGCAATCATACCGTAAATCATATCTTTACCTAAAGCACCAAATGCAAAGGTATATTTGATTCTTGCAGGAATCTTGCCGTCAAGTCTGCGTTCAGAACTGCGTTTCATAAAAAATCCTCCTTTAAATATAAAAAATGAAACTCACCGTGCAAAATGCATAAAAGAAATTAATATTATTAATTATTAATATGCCTTTTGCTTATCTGTTAACTAAATTATATGTTTTGTTTCATAAAAAGTCAATAGATTTAGTAAACAAAATTAAAGTTTATCTATTTTTCACTAAACAACCCTTGCATATTTAGTAAATATTCACTATAATAAGAGTAGAGGTGATGTATTTGGCTACTATTAGAGATGTAGCAAAGAAAGCTAATGTTTCTGTTGCTACTGTTTCAAGGGTACTAAACAATGACACAACACTTAGTACTTCTATTGAAACCAGACAAAAAGTCTTTGCAGCAGCAAAAGAACTGAATTATGTTAAGAAAAAGCGAACAGTATCAGCTCCCACCTGTGTTATCGGCATTTTACAATGGTTCTCATCTAAGCAAGAGATTGAGGACAACTACTACTTCTTGATGCGTCAGGGTATTGAGGACTACTGTTCTAAGAATAATATAAATATTGTAAGGACTTTCAAAACAGATGTTAACTATATGGAAGCACTAAACGATGTTGACGGTATAATTTGTTTAGGAAAGTTTAGTAAACAAGAGGTAGAAAATTTACAAAACTTAAACAGTAATATTGTTTTTCTAGATATGATTGTTGAGAATATTGAAATTACTTCTATCTCACTTGACTTTAGACAAGCAGTTAACGATGCAGTTAACTATCTATTTAACCTAGGTCACAAGGATATAGGTTTCTTAGGTGGTATTGAGAAGCTTGAGGATGGTACAGTTTATCCTGATAAGCGTTTATCAGCTTTTGAAAACGCTTGTGAAAATAAAGGCATTAACTACAAAAATTATATTTCACAGGACAAGTTCACTACTGCATCCGGTTACAGTATGATGAAAGAACTTATTGAAAGTGAAAGAGTACCATCAGCAATTTTTGCAGCAAGTGACCCTATAGCTATCGGTGCTATGAGGGCATTACAAGAAAATGGCTACAAAATTCCTGAAGATGTTTCTATTATCGGTTTTGATAATACTGAACTTTCAGGATACACTAACCCACCACTGACAACAATGAATGCGCCGGTTTATGCAATGGGTATTTATGGTATAGAGGTTATCAATACTATGTTACATTCTAAAAACAACAAGCTACTTTCTCCTATGAAAATATATATGCCTTGTCCTATCAAAATCAGAAATTCATGTGGAAAGCCACAACAGTAAAAGTATAAGGAAACACCCACCAAAAAATTGGTGGGTGTTTTTCTGTTAAATGATATATTAAATTTACAAATAATAATTACTTAATAACCTGATAATTAAGGTTATTTTTCTTTGCATATTTATGACCTACAGAATTCTTATAAACCTTTACCTTAAAAGGATTTACCTTAGAGGTAATACAGTTACCATCCCAATCAATATCACTATAAACACCAATCGCATCCTTGCCTATTTCTTTAACTGACTTAGGAATTGTTAAAGTAGATAACTTAGTGTCATCATGTAGTGCATAATCATTAATATAAAGTAGTCCTTCAGGTAATGTAACCTTCTTTAAATTTTCACACAAATCAATTGCACCAGTACCAAGAATTCTTGTACCCTTCTTTACAGTAACTTTTTTTAAGTTTTGCTTAACACTTATTAGTGCATTGCCACAATATAAGTAACCGTTTTTCCAATTTGAGTTAGTATCATTAAATTCAGTATCGCTAAAAACTTGCTCACCAATGTAAGTTAATCTTTGTGACAGAGTTACATTTTTCAATCTATAACAATGGGCAAATGCATTATCTTCTATTCTCTTAACTGAGTTTGTCATTTTGATAGTCTTTATAAAACTGCTTTCGCTAAATGCATCTTCAGCAATCTTATAAACAGTCTTAGGAACACTATAAGCAGAATTCTTCTTACCATATGGATAAACGGCAAGAGTTTTCTTTGACTTTGTAAACAATATTCCACCAATTGAAGTGTAGGTCTTGTTGTTTTTATTAACATTAATTTTTGTTAATTTGCTACACTCTATAAATGGATTACCCTGAATTTTTCTAACCTTTTCAGGGATTGTGATTGATGTAAGACTTTCACAACCACTAAAAGCGTCATTTTCAATAGTTCTTAGGTTATTAGATAATTTTACAGTTTTTAATTTAATACAGTCGGCAAAAAGGCTGCTAGGAATTACTGTGATGCCTTTACCTAAAGTAGCTTTCTTTAGTCGTTCACCTGTTTCAAGCCAACCAATATCAGTAACACCGTCTTTAACAATAATTTCTTTAGCATTATTAGTTACAGACTCAGGTATTTCTCTAGTCATCTTGCCTTTACCGTAAACAGTAAGAACCTTGTTCTTGTAAGTCCATTTTACATCTTTACCACACTTACCACTTTTAGTGGAAGATGCAGATACTGGTGTTTGATTATTTGTTGCTGCACTTGTAGTTAGTGGCATAACTGTAAATACACTACAAGTGATTACTAGTGCCATAACTAATGCAAATCCTTTTTTGAAAAGTTTCATTTAATCATTTCCTTTCTTGTATAAACTTTTTTTAGTAATCGGCAGTCAGCAGAATTACCTGTTACATATATAACACTTTTCAACTTCCCAAAAGGTTACATAATTTTGAAACTTTTTTAAAAAATTTTTATACTAAAACATACCATAGCAAATTTATTCCTAAGAAAACTAAATTCATAAAAGTAAATACAATTATATATCTTGAAATTTTAATATTTTCATTTTGTAAAAACTTAAATGAAATCAAACTTGCCATAGATGCAATTAGTGTACCCAAACCACCGATATTCACACCAATAAGCAATGCACTGCCATTGTCGGTAAACTTAGAAAGCAAAATACTTGCCGGAACATTTGAGAAAATTTGACTTGATAATACACCAACCCATACTTCATTACCGATAATTATTCCTTGTAAAAAATTATGTATATATTCTATATTACCTAAATTACCTATAAAAATAAATAAAAATACAAATGTAAAAATAAGACTATAATCAACCTTTATCAGTGTTATTCTGTCAAGAGATAAAATTGCAATTAACAAAACACCCAATAATACTCTGTAGTCCAAAATTTTGAACACACTAAACAAAGCTAAAATAAATAGTATCCCATACATAATAGGCAAGAAAGAATTTTTGCTATCCTTTACCCTATTAAGTTCTTTTTCTACTGTAATGCTTTCATTTCCTACAAATAGGGATAATACAACTAAAAGCACCAACGACAACACAGAATAAGGAATTATAGCAATTATAAATTCATCAATATTCATATTGTAGTTAGAAAACAAATAAAGGTTTTGTGGATTGCCGATAGGTGTTGTCATACTACCTAAATTTGCAGATATTGTTTCAAGCGTTACAATATAAATCAGTTTACTTTTCTGATGAGATATTTCTAACAAAATTATGGTAAAAGGCACAAATGTTATAAGTGTCACATCATTAGTAATAATCATTGAAATAAAGAAACACAATAAAACTAATGTAACAGTAACTCCCCTAATAGTATGAACTTTATGTACTAACTTTTCTGCCAATAATTTGAATATGCCCAACCTATTAAGACCGGCCATTATTGTCATTAAACAAAACAGTAGCCCTAATGTTCTCCGGTCAATATAGTCAATATACCTTTCACTCGGTGGAACAAAAAACATAGAAATTATTGCCAATACAAAAGAAATAATCAGTACAATTTCTTTCTTTACAAAATCAATTACTCTATTCATATAATCTTCCTAAAATTTATTTCCATACTATTTTAGCCTATAATCCGTAATAATACAACAAAAGCTACCCAAAATTATGGGTAGCTAAATAATAAAACTTAAATTATCAATTTAGTGGTGGGATTATTTCTTCACCACTTGTTGCATCACAATACAGACAATGATATGACTTTTGACCATAACTATCCTTAGTAGGTACTAAGTCAACTACCTTTTCATCAGTCCAACAATGACCAAGTGCCGGTATTACAATTTCTTCAGTTTCGTCACAATACTTGCACATTCTAACAACAAGTCCATCTGTTTCACAATCGGCATAATCTATAATTTCTGATGCTTCAAAACAATGTTCTGTTGCAGGGATATAATAAGTGTCACAAGTTTCGTCACAATCATCACAATAAATATATGCAACACCTCTTTCTGTACAAGTAGGTTCTTCATCAACTGTATAGAATTTTTGCCAGTTATGGTCAACAGTATCAAGGGTTCTTTCTTGTGTTTTCTTACAAGACTTACACACTCTAGTTTCTACACCTTCATCTTGACAAGTAGGAGCTACAGAAACTGTCCATTCACCGAAGTTGTGACCTGCAACTGTAACAGTACATTTCGCTACCTTTTTACTACCGTCCATTGTTTGGGCAGAAATTACTGCCTTGCCATTTTCTATACCTTTAACAATTCCACTATCGGTTACAGTGGCAACTTTATTGTTTGAGCTTTTCCACAAAACTTCCTTACAATTACCTTTTACAGTAGCCTTTAGTTTTAGACCTAGTCCTGCAGAAATTTTTGCTGACTTTTTATTTAATTTAATAGACTTTGCTTTGCTACTGTTGTTTACAACACATTTGATATATACTCCACTACCGTCACCTGAGGTACATTTGATTACTGCACAACCTTTACCCTTTACAGTAACAACACCTTTTTTATTTACAGTCGCAATCTTCTTGTTAGATGACTGCCACTTTACAATTCTGTTATCGGCTTTAGTTGGTGTTACCTTCGCTTTTAATGTAACCTTTGTACCTTTACTGCCGGTAATAAGTGTTTTGTTTAGCTTAATATTTTTTACTGCCTGTTTTACAGTAACAACACATTGTGCAGACAATTTACTGCCATCAGTAGATTTTACAGTAATTTTTACTGTGCCTTTTCTTAAACCTACTACAACACCTTTTTCTACAGTTGCGATTCTTTTATTTGATGAAATCCATAAAAGCTTTTTGTTATTTGCATTTTTAGGATAAACCTTTGCAACTAATTTTACACTTTTATCTGACAAAACAGTAGCCTTAGTTTTGTTCAACATAATTTTCTTTACATAAACATTAGTATCCTTAATCTTAGGCAATGTATAAGTTGTTTCTTCCATTTCTGGTTCAGTAGGATAATCAACATATCTTGAACTTGGCTCTATATCATAATCATTAGTTGGTTCTTCAATATTGGAATTATCTTCTGTAGGAATTGTCACTTTATTATTATTTGGTTCTGTTGTTTCTGTATTATCAGTTGATGTTTTTATATTATTGTCATTATCATTATTGCTAACGGTAGTCACTTCAACACTACTTGGCTCAGTAAAGTTACTTTCAACAGTTGATGTTTCTTCTATAGTGTTATTCACTGTAGTTTCTGTTACAGAGTCAGTAGGTACAACAGGTATTGTATTGTCAGTCTCAATAGGAACAAATGCAAAGTCATTTTTCTCAGCATACTGTTGTGCAGTTGAACCGTAATATCCTTTTATAACAAAGTCATCATTTTTGATAAATTCAGTAACCACACCATCATCATCAAAAACATATGAATAACCAAAAGGTTTATTCTCACTAACTTCATCATCAAAATTGTATTCAGTATTTGTAATAGTAATTTCACTTAGCTTAGGTGTGTCACTTAAAGAAATATTACCGTAACAGTCCCACATTGATGGAAAAGCAATTGCAGTTACATAATCAAATTCGCTATTAAGTTTACCTAAACTATTTCTAAATTGATTTTCTGAGAACACCTCATTAGTAGTATTGTATGCTACAACATAACCGTCAATTTCTTCAGGTACAGTAACATCTCCACCACTACCTAAATATGTAATAAGTGAAACTTTGTCATCTTGCAAAGTATAAAGATAGTCAACATCATCAGACTTTTTATATGTACCAAGTGAAGTAAAAGTAAAGTTACAGTTATTTGCATACTTTTCTACATTTGAACCGGTATATCCACTAATAGTAAAGTCTGAAACTCTGCTATACTTGTTAGTATCATCATTATACATATATCCAAAGGCATTTGCACCAACTCTGCTTACAGAATTAGGAAGTGAAATAGACTTTAAATTTTTAATATTACTAAAGCCATCACCATAGACAATCTTTAGTCCATTATCAATATTAATTTTTGTAATAGCATTACAACCATCAAAAGCAAAATTTTCAACAACTCTTACACTGCTTTTAATATTAACAGTCTTTAGCTTTGCAAAATTAGTCACACCATAGCTACCTATAATCTGAACATTGTTGCCAATATTAAGTGTTTCCAAAGTAGTATTAATAACTTCATCATCATTTTCAATCTTTGCCAAAGATTCAACCTTAGTTACCTTATATCCATCAATAGTACTTGGAATTGTAAGGCTTTTGCTATTACCCAAATACTGAGTAATTGTTGCATTGTTAGTGTCATCATCTACATAGTAATAGAAGTTGCCGCTTTTACTTTCTTCACCTGAAACTTTTTCTATATTTATATTTTTTGCACTTACTGTAGGTGCAATACTAAACATAGAAACACATAGCAAAAATGCTAACATAAATGATATTACCTTAGAACTACTTTTCATTTTTATAACCCCTTACTAAAATGCTATAGTGAATTTATACAAAGCGAAAACCCACTAATTGTTGAAATGCTACATAAGATTTTTACTATTAAAATAAAAACCTACTTTCTTGTTCTGTCTAACTCCATCTTAGCACTTTTATATATAAATTTCAATAGATTATAAAAAATAATGTATAGTTTGTATGATTAATTTAAAACAGAATATAAACAAAAAGGCTACCCATAATTATGGGTAGCCTTAAAAATTAAATTAATTACTTTTTGATTTTATATACACAAACACCACATATTGCTACAAGGCAAAGAGAGAACATTACAATTAGTAATCCATCATTGTTACCTGTCTTTGGTGAAGTCATATCACTACCACTACTTTCATCTGCTGTGCTGGTATTGTTATCAGCAGATTCAGTAGTTTCATCTGTTGTATCAGACTTCCACACACCATATAGGTTACAAATTGAAGGGCTACCTGTTGTCTTTACTGTAATAGTATCTCCTACATTGTACTTATTGCCATCATCATCTTTCCAATATAAGAAAGTATAGCCATCTAATTCATATGAATTTTTTGGTGCATTAACTGAGTATTCACAAGTTTCATTATTCCACTTTTCTTCAAAAGTTGGTTCATCACCGGTTACATCAAGTTCTTCATCGTCACTACTATTGAAAATAAAGAAATTTGATGGACCTGTACTGTGTTCATCAAAAACTTCTACATCATAAGTACCACTAACTGTGTTATTAGCTACAGAAGTTGCAGTAAGGTTTAACTTATCTGCATAATGATATGGTGCATAAACATAAATAGAATTTTCATCATCATTTACTTTAGTATAAACATTGTTGTTACTGTCACTGCCTGTTATCTTCCACTGTACTTTAGCATCATCACCTGTGGCAGTAGTACCATCACTATACTTTACTGTAGCTGAAAATGTCGAACCTGAACCACATTCAATTGAATTTTCTGTTGAATCATTTTTAGTAAAGCTATCACACTTAATTTCAATTGTTGAAACTTTCTTTTCGTTAGTATTTTCTACTGCCATAACATTGATAGTACAGAAACTCATCATCAAAACAATAATTACTGCAACAATAGCACTCATTTTTTTATTCATTAAAATTCCCCCAAATACTTTTTTCAATCACTGAGTCTACTATAATTTTGCCAATTATATACATATCACTCTTTACAATACAAATAATTATGTAACTTCCAACAGTACAATTATACATCTTTGAGTATTTATTGTCAATAATTGCATATAAATATTCAGCAGTCCCATTTTTTACCTTGACGATAATTTCATAAAATAGTAGAATTGTGGTAGTAATAAATAAAGAATTTAAATTATCAACATATAATAAAAACTAAGGAGGTGGACTTATGTATCCAAAAAGCAAATGGGTTTCATTTTTTCTATGCTTATTTTTCGGTTGTTTCGGCATACATCGTTTTTATGAGGGCAGAGTACTTTTAGGCATTGTATATTTCTGTACTTGTGGTATTTTCGGTATCGGATGGATTATTGATATTTTCCGTTACCTCTTTAAGCCAAACCCATACTACCCATAATTTAATTCTAAATTTTAATTTCAATTTTTATTTAACCATTTTTCAATTTAATTTACCCAACAAAAAAGCTGACACTACAATGTGTCAGCTTTTTTCATCAGCAAATTTCAACAAAATTACTTATCCACATCACTTACTAATTTTAGCAAGTCGGATTTGTTGTTAATTTCACTATCTTTTATCTGATTATTGTTTTTATCAAGGAATAAAAAGTCCATCCAAATGGAATCGTTATTGCCGCCTTTAAAGAACACATAAAGTGTTCTGCCTGAATCATCAGTAATTTTACAATAACTCTTACTTTTCTTTTTGTCTGTTAACTTTCTAAATTCAGAAACGCCACAATCTTCACTGAAATTCTTAACAGTTGAACGAGTTAGAAAGTTATCCATTTTATTTTGATCCTTTAACTGTTGGTACAATTTGTCCATTTGCTTTTCAGTTAGGCTTGTTGAATTAATTTTCTTCTTATCAGTTGAAGAAACATATTCAACTTTTGTATTTTTACCTTTATTAATATCACCTAACGCAACATGCTCTACATTTTTACTGTCTTTACTACTAACATCGGAATTGCTTACAGTAGAAGTAATTGCAGTTGTTTCCACCTTGTTTGTGTTTCTTGATACCTCATTATTGCTTTCATTACCACAACCGGCAAATAGCAAAGCTACAGTAATAAATGAAACTAAAATTAATTTTTTCATAACTATCTATCCTTTCATATTCTTTTTTCTACGCAAAATAGCTATATACTAATTATAACTGCAATTCATTTAATAATCAACACTTTTTATTTTTGTTCAAAATTAATTTACCTATAAAAACCCTGACACTACAATTATTATAATGTCAGCTTATTTTTATGAAAGAAAATATTATTTTATAGCTATTAATTAGATTTTCAAATTCACACTTCTTGTATAAATTTATCTTCTATAGTGAACAGGTAGCTTGTAGAAAATTTATCTATTCTCTTCATACGGAATTCTTTGCATTTCCTTAGTAATGTTGTAAATAGCTTCAGAATATCAGGGTCACTAAAATCATCACACCCTATAATAATCTCTATTACATATGAATTGTTATCACCTATATGATGCCTTATCTCATACACATCATTATAATTGTCATCTCTATCATAAAGTTGCTTTACTAAATTTTTTACTGTGTTATTCATTTTCACAACCTCCAACTGTAATATTGTAGCAATCATGCACCATAAAATTTAACCCTCCACCATGAAAACTTACCATATCTAATGGTATCTGTTCCGGGTCTAGCTGATACTTTTCTAATAATGATACAAATGAACTTATCTGTTCTTTGTTCATTATAATTTCATCAAACGACACCAATACACCTACTGCATTAAAGATAACATATGATTTCTGTGATATTGATATTCCTTTTGAATTTTTCAGAATATTCTGTAGTGTCTTTGTAATTTCACACAATTTATCAGCACCTTCCTTGGAAAGAACACCAACATAACCGGCATCATTTACATGTTTCATTGCTTGTAATAATCTAGGCAGCATTTCCATAAATTCATTTGACTGTGATTTTTTCATTAGCTCACCGTTTACCTTTCTGCAACAAAATAACCTTTCAGTCTATAATCATAAACTAAAAAGTTATTGTTTTTCTTTGTTTTCTCTTTGTTTGGTTGTTGCATATATAACCGAGAAAAAGGGAACTGTTTTTGCTCCAATTTATGAATTTTTATAATTTTTACAAAATTATTTTACCCACACCACCCATGTGGGTGGTGACTTTAAACTATAACGCATATTGTGAGAAATATAAAATTTCAATCCACACCACCCGTGTGGGTGGTAACCTATCATTTGATATCCAAGCTGATGTTGATTGTAATTTCAATCCACACCACCCGTGTGGGTGGTGACCTATATCCTTCTTAGATTTTGTGATACTATCAACAGATTTCAATCCACACCACCCGTGTGGGTGGTGACGTTGCTCTGATGTACTGCTTTAGACCTGGTGCTTTTATTTCAATCCACACCACCCGTGTGGGTGGTGACCGAGAGTTCCTCACACTGATAGTTTATATCTTTTATTTCAATCCACACCACCCGTGTGGGTGGTGACATAGTAACATTTCCGTCATAGCTATTGAGTAGCTATTTCAATCCACACCACCCGTGTGGGTGGTGACCGCTGATTGTATTTACATTTCTGCCTAGCAGTTGATTTCAATCCACACCACCCGTGTGGGTGGTGACATGGATAATCAAAGACTCAAAAACTCCATTGACAATTTCAATCCACACCACCCGTGTGGGTGGTGACGGTACAAGGCAATACCCGTTAACCCGTATTCGTCAATTTCAATCCACACCACCCGTGTGGGTGGTGACGATGTAATAGACTTTTTACCACCATTAGTGGGATAATTTCAATCCACACCACCCGTGTGGGTGGTGACACAATATTCTCTAAACAAGTTCAATTCTTCTACAATTTCAATCCACACCACCCGTGTGGGTGGTGACGCACTATGGTTTTATCTAGTGTTACAAATTGATAATTTCAATCCACACCACCCGTGTGGGTGGTGACAACCACTCGATGAGTGTTGTTCTAACTACGACCCATTTCAATCCACACCACCCGTGTGGGTGGTGACAGATTTTTTAGTGTTTTTTTGCACATCATCAAGCATTTCAATCCACACCACCCGTGTGGGTGGTGACCCGAGCCGTCAGGATTTCGAGCCTTGACGCATTATTTCAATCCACACCACCCGTGTGGGTGGTGACGATGAAACTACCAACCGATTTATAATTCTAATAAAATTTCAATCCACACCACCCGTGTGGGTGGTGACAGTTAAAAGCATTTTTGCCATTTTGCCGTTCATAAATTTCAATCCACACCACCCGTGTGGGTGGTGACTAGAAAGTTTACTGTTGACAGTATGGATAATATTATTTCAATCCACACCACCCGTGTGGGTGGTGACTATGAATATGTTACATTTGTTCAAATATCAAATAATTTCAATCCACACCACCCGTGTGGGTGGTGACGGTACAAGGCAATGCCCGTTAATCCATATTCGTCAATTTCAATCCACACCACCCGTGTGGGTGGTGACTTTCTGACTTTGTATTTTTTCTTGCAATCAGAAATTTCAATCCACACCACCCGTGTGGGTGGTGACTCTCACTAACTCCGGCAAGTGACATAACTTCACCATTTCAATCCACACCACCCGTGTGGGTGGTGACTTCGGGCAGATATGTTTGTTTCCTCATAGGCTGGATTTCAATCCACACCACCCGTGTGGGTGGTGACGCAATAAATTTCATCACGGGTATCATTATAATATTTGATTTCAATCCACACCACCCGTGTGGGTGGTGACACTTTCAGCCGGATGTACACAGTCAGTACAGTAAATTTCAATCCACACCACCCGTGTGGGTGGTGACATGGTATTCCAAATTTTTGTGCTGGTAAGCTAGGATTTCAATCCACACCACCCGTGTGGGTGGTGACCACCGCTAACACACATTAAATTCCAACTATTTCCATTTCAATCCACACCACCCGTGTGGGTGGTGACGGCTCTGTACCTTCACCATTACCGCCGATTTTATATTTCAATCCACACCACCCGTGTGGGTGGTGACTTTATAACCTTGAAAATGTGAGAAAAGCCATTCGTATTTCAATCCACACCACCCGTGTGGGTGGTGACCGTTCTGTCTATATCTGCGTAGTTTGCCCGCGCTTAATTTCAATCCACACCACCCGTGTGGGTGGTGACACGTTCAAACTCGTTTCGTTCCGTATCGTTCAGCGATTTCAATCCACACCACCCGTGTGGGTGGTGACGGTTGTAATCTCTGTTGCGTCGTCTGTTTTGGCTCATTTCAATCCACACCACCCGTGTGGGTGGTGACAGCAAAATATAACAAATGTATTTTTATTTAGTTTCCGTTCATTGTAAATTATCACTTTTTCATTTATGTAATAACCCAATTCTAAATAAAAAGTACATCTTTATATTTTGTTTTCTTTTTAAATTTAGTGCGAATACCTTAACATTCTTATGTAAGGCTACTTATCGCACTAAAAAAGTAACACTCCCTCCACATCAACATTGTTATTATTTACACCAAAATGTTCAACCTTAGTTTTGTAATTATTTCCTAAATAATAGAACCTTATACTGTCTTCATCCTTATCTATTATTTTCACTAATTTTTCCTTAACTTCAAAACATTTTGCTGAATCCATAATACATTCAAAAACTGAATTCTGAACACGCTTTCCGTAATTTACACATTCTTTAGCAACTTTTCTCAAACGCTTTCTTCCTTCAGGTGTTTCGGTAGATACATCATAAGTAATTAGCACTAACATAGCGACACCTACTTCCACATAAATGGTGGATAACCATCAAGGTCACCTCTTAAATATCTTGCAAGTAAAAGTGCCTGAACATATGGCACAACTCCCCATTGGACTTTTTCATTAAGGAAAGGATGTTTTATTTCTGTTTGTTTTCTTGTCTGCCATGATTGCAAAAACTTTTTCTTACCATCGTCAGTAAAGATAACTGCACCATTCTCTTTAGTTAAAAAATCATTCTTAGTGATTATCCTTTTATTTATCATAGTAAGTACAAAACGATCAGCAAACACAGGACGAAATTCTTCCATCATATCTAAAGATAGTGAAGTTCTACCGGGTCTATCCTTATGTAAGTATCCTACATAAGGGTCTAGTCCTACAGAATATATGGAAGATGTTACCATACCGGTTAGCATAGTATATGCAAAAGAAAGCATTGCATTGACCATATCTGTTGGAGGTCTTCTGTTTCTGCCATGAAAGAAAAAGTCTTCCTTCTGTTGCAATATTAAATCATCAAAAACAGAAAAGTACCTTGTGGCAGCTTCGCCCTCAACACCACGAATTTCCTCAGTATTTTTACAGTTAGCAATACTATTCATTGAGTTCTTTATTTGCATAGAAACATTCTTTAGTTTTGGAATATCTAAAGAATTAGGGTAATCCCTAGTAGCTCTTTCAATAACCCATCTAGAGTTATACAGTTTTCCAAGTATAATATTTTTTGAAATTTCGGTACAATAGTCCTCATTATCGGAAAGTCTGTACTGCGTTTTTCTCAGCACAACATTACCACAATAGGGACCTACAACATTTGCAAGAAATCTTCCGTTACGAGACATAAAGGAAATGTTAATATTATTTGATGCACACTTCCCCATTAAAGCCGGACTTACACCGTTATAACCATAGGTGACAATTGACTCTATGTTGTGGAGAGGTACTCTTGCACATTCTTTTTTGTTTTCAGAAATAACAATATTTTCGCCATCAAGGGAAAGATATTTTTCTGTTGAAGTTATATACAATGTATTAAGTAATTTTTTCATAGTTCATCACCAAGCATTTTAGACATATATCCTTTTACAGAAGAAATTTTAGTTAATCTAGGCAAACAAATATTTTTCAAGGAACAAGCTCTGCAGTTTTTATTCTGCTTAACCTTTGGTGTATATCGTCTGTCATACAGTTGGTGCATTTCTTCAAGGATTTTTACCAATCTTTCCCTAATGTCATCAGTAAAAGGAATTTTCTCTCTGTGTCTTGTTTTACCGTAATAAATATTCAGTTCATCTATTTTGGCACAAAACATATTTTCTAAACACATTGCCTGTGCTGCTACCTGCAAAATATCTGCATCAGAGGTTTTAGGTTCACCGTGTTTATACTCAACAGGTATAATTTTAAAGTATCCTTCTTTGTTGTGGATAATTGCACCTTCTGAAGAAGGTACAAATTCCACAACATCACAAACACCATAAATACCAAGTTCATATGAAGAAACCTGCATCCCACGAGAGATAATTACACCGTTTCTGGTTTCAGAGAAGGTATTGTCGTGGGCCTTTTGATGCATACTTTCGCCACTAACAGTAAGTAGGTTTTCCTCCCATTGTTGCTCAATATGTATCAAAGCCCACTGTCTGCGACAATAAACAAAGTGTTGAATACCTGAGATACTCAGTACATTGTCATCTTGGTAAATCACTTTATGATGCACTCAACACCATCAGGTAGTGCATCAGTATCAACAGAAAAGTCGTAGTCTGAGAACTGTCTTGGATATTCTACATCATCTTTCTTTTTAACATTGATAGTATCAAACAGTTTATATGATGGTGCATTACCAAGTTCGCTACTATGTTTAAAAATAACCAGCTTACGAACAGCCATTTTGCCTCTTGCTGCTGCATGGTCAAATTCAAACATATTTAGGATAGCATTCCAAAGTAGCTCTAGGTCATCTTCAGAAAAACCTGTTACCTTTCTGGCTAAATTTGCTGAAATATAACCCTCAGCTTTGTATAAACCATAAGGTACAATGAACTTGTTACCGATAGTATTTGTTTTGTCCTCAGCATCTTTTTCAGTAGTAACTGCACATCTTGTGATAGATACTTCCTGAGGAAGAATTGGGTCAATAGAACGGGCAAAGCTAAACTGAACAGGACCTTTCACCTGACCACAGTTAAGACCGTTCTTTACAAATGTAGTCATAACAGCACCAAAGGTTCTAATATCAAAGAAGTTTTCGCACATAAAATCTCTGATTTTACGGTCAATGCCACCATCTTTCTTCTTAGCTTCCTTGATACTCTTTTCGTCAATGTTAAAGTTATCAAAGGCTGTTTTATCCTTTGCATTTAGTGTTACACCACTTTTAATATAGATGTTATAGCCTTTTTCATCTTCTTTAACTACATCAACATAGTTACGAATTTTTCTCTTAATACAAACATCGGTAACAATGCCGTGACCTGTTTCTGGGTCAACTCTTGGCATATTACCTGCATCAGGGTCGCCGTTAGGGTTACCGTTTTCAACATCAAAGTAAACTGCAAAATCGTACTTATTCTTAATTACATCAGCCATTATTCTTTATCCTCCTTGCCGGTAAATCTTTCTTGTGTTCTTTGGTAATATCCAAGCTGGAACATACCCTTTTCATCAAGCTTTAATCTATTAGGGAATTTATCTCCTAGCTTAGCCATTGTTTTTGTCAACATTTTCTGACATTTAACCTTAGCACCAACATTAGGAATTTTCTTAATGTGGTTTTGAGCAAGGTCTATTAGTATTGGGAATACTCTTGATGGTGTAGAACTTGCTGCTGTAAAGTATCTATCACGAATAGTTGATTTAATGCCTGGGTTTGCAGTGTTCTGAATCTCCTCAAGATTAGAGAACAATACACCCAACAAATATGCCTTGTTGTTACTGTTTTCGTTGTAATCCACAGTTATTTCCTCCTTATATTTTGAGTCATAATTTTTGAGTAAATAAGCCTTTAGTACAGAAGCCTTTACCCAGTTAATATTTTGTTCGGCAGAAATTCTACCTAAGATACCGTAATACAATGTACTAGGGTAATTGTAGTCATTGATTATAGAATTTAGCACATCACCTGCAAGATGAGGTTTGCACTTTTTATCCCTTGACTTTTTGTTAACTGTTTCACCTAGAATACGCCATAGTGGGATATAGTTAAACTTTTCAAAACCGGGCTTGACCATTTCCATTCTCTGCTGATTTTTCAAAAGATTTTCCATTACTTTACCAAAGGTATTTTGGATAAAAAATCTAACAGAAAGTCTTGCTGAGTTTGGTGAGATACCTAAGATATAAAAGTTGTTACTAGGATTAAGTGGAATACCCTCCCACTTAACTTCATTACCATTAACAATACTTACAATAGTATTGCGAAGGTCTTTCTGCTTAAGCTCATCATCACTATTAAAGATACCGGCAAAAACATCCTGATAAGCACTTTCACCATCTTCTGTCCAACAGACAACTGTTGTGTCACCTGCAAAAATTCTATGGTCGTTATCACTTACCAATTTGTTTAGTGCTGAGGTATACGCAAAAGCTGCATACTCACTAACAGGAGCATTATAACCGTTTTCTTTACCATAAGAGTTAAAAGCAGTTGCATTAAAAGAAACTAACGAAGCACCTGCTGCTTGAGCACCACGAATGTTCTTAATAACAGGATGTAGCTTTGCGATATGGTCATCCTTACCTGTTACCAAACAAACGCCCTTTGGTGCATCTGAATGTTCATAGTAACTGTTCCAACTTTCACATATAGCTTTAGAATCTGTTGGAAACTTTCCCAATGGCATTAAAAGTAAGTTTGCACCTTTATTTAGAATGTCATCAACTGTTGTTTCAGTACAGTTTAGTTCTGTAAGTAGGTCTGACAAGTTTTCAAACTCACTATAATCTTTCTGCAAAAACTTCTTGATTACAGTAGAAAATTCATCATCACTGTTTTCAAGCACTTTATTACCGACACTTCTAAAGCAATCAAAACATTGCTTTGCTCTATCAGGTTTGTTTGAGTTATCGTAGCCAAATACATAAGTTGCATTGTCATATAAAAAGTTAGATGCAACACCTACTGACCTTTTTACCGGCATAGGTAAGCTAATAAGTGACGGTATTTCTTTGTTGCCTTTAGGTGCATTAGTTTTTAGGTGGATAATTTCATCCACATTGCCCTCTTCATCCAGTGAAATACCATAAGATGTTTTCACCGGATTCCAACCTAACTTCTCAATCTCACCTTTCTCAGCCCAAGCCTCATATAGCTTAACTAAGGATTGTAAAAGCATTACCTATACACCTCACAATCATTAAGGTCAAGAACACCATTCTTTAGAACTGCATTAAAGAAAGTCGGTGTAATTTCTCCATCATTGGAATATTCCATATCGTATAGCATAAGACCTAAATCTTTGGTTTCGTTAGGATATGCTGTAGGGATATAACTACACTCCCACTTCCTAAAATTCACCGGAAATTCTCTACAACCAAAGTAAGGTTGGTTGTAGCATTGTCCCTTTTCTATTCTTCTGCGAATAATATCCTGAAATTTGCCCGGATTGTCACTAGGATTAGCCTTATCAGTCATATCAAAATGAGCCTCAATAACATAGTGAACATCCTTTAGTACAAGTGCTGCTCTTTGCTGAATATCAGACTGTGCATCTATATAAAGTTCAGACTTTTTTCCTAACATTGCACTCTTAACATTTCTTGCAGAAATTTTACTTTTTACTTCATTTCTGCGAATATTAGTATGCTTAATAGGACTTAGCACATAGATTTTATCCGGGTGCCATCTCATTCCCGGGTGCCAATAGATTGAATCAAGAATACCCCTTGCTGCTGATGGTGTCATCACATCATAGGTCATTCTCTCTGTCTTTAGTTCGGGTCTGTTAAAGGCAGCATATTCACCAAACACTTCAAGCAAAATACTCATGATACATTCCTCCTTTCAGTATTTTTAATTTTCCTTACAATTACAGTATAATACGGTAAACGCAAAATGTCAATAACTTTTTTCATTGTATGTTTATTATGTATTAAATAATCAAGTCCTGTAATTTTCATCTCAATTCAAACTTTGACTTTATATTTTTCATATGTTATTATAATTTTGTCCACGAAAGTGGTGGGTTGAAATATTGTATGTTTTTTATGAAATGAGGCAAGAGAATTTCTCTTGTCCCTTTTCATTTTTAAACCATCAACGCATTACCTAGGTTTTCATCAGGTAAAGCTATACCAATATTTTCATTATAATAATCCGGATTTGTCATAACATAAAAATCATTATCTATAATTTCTATTGCTGACACATTATCAAGTTGCTGATATTCATTATCATACAGGTTAACTGAATACTGACCAAGTTTTCTGAACAATGCTTTACTATAATTATGATTTCTTAGTTCAGTAATTAACGGTCTGCTATCTTCATTGTCAATATAAACTGTCTTTGCATTGTCTTCAATTAACTTAAAATCATCAGATACAGTCTTGAAATCAAATGCATTACAATTTTTGATAATTTCCTTAATATCAAAGGTATTGTTCTTTACACCCTTAGCTAAGTAATACAGTTCACCAAAATACTCTTTTATTGCATCGGCAGTATAAATTTTGCCACCGTATTTTTTTAGGACTTTCCTAGTTGCACCAATGTTCTTCTCTTGTAATCGCATAATTTTATCAGTATCAAAAATATGAACTATACTTTCTTCCTTACTTCTTTTATTCTCACGGTTACATCTACCACCGGCTTGTAAAATTGAATCAACACCTGCTATAGCACGGTAAACAGTCTTAAAGTCAAGGTCAACACCGGCCTCAATTAAGCTGGTAGAAATCACTCTACAAGGTAGTCCTTTAGCAAGTCGTTCTCTAATTTCCTTTAACTGAGCTTTTCTGTGTTTAGGGTACTTATGAGTTGTTAAACAGAAATTACCTTCATCTTCACCAAGAAGATTAAACAAAGAATCTGCATGAGATTTTTTATTTACAATACAGAGAACTTGATCTTGTGACCTTAGTTGTTCTACAAGTTCATCATTTCCAAGTTTCCCATCATAAGCAAATTCTACTCTTCTAAACTCTTCAAAATACTTTTCTTGATTATCACTACAAATTTCAGTAATAGTATAGCCATCAATATTTTTTATCTTACTAAAAAAGTAATCCAAGTTAGGCTGAGTTGCAGTACACAAAACTGCAGTTGCGTTATAATTTTCTGTTAGCTGATTTATAGCATTTATACAAGGTTCAATAAAGTCCCTTGGAATCATCTGAGCCTCATCAAAGATAATAACACTGTTTGCAATGTTATGTAGTTTTCTATTTCTTGACGGTTTGTTGCTATACAGTGATTCAAAGAATTGAACTGAAGTAGTAACAATAACAGGTGCATCCCAGTTTTCACAAGCCAGTTGTTTTTTCTTAATAAGCTCACTTGTATCATCACCAAAATCCACATTAGAATGATATTCAATTACATTTTCTTCACCTAAAACATTTTTAAATACTTCAGCATTCTGTTCAATAATACTTGTATATGGAATAACATAGATAATTCTGTCTCTTTTATGTTCTTCTTGTACTGCATAATTCAGTGCAAAAGCTAAGGAAGAAATTGTTTTTCCTCCTCCGGTAGGTACAGTTAATGTTAAAAGATTTTCGTTAATATTCTTAGCATTGATACATTGCTTTTGAATTTCAGTTCTTAAAATATTTAACTTTGACTTTGGTTCTCCCCACTTTGCAACATACTGATTTAGCCTTTCCAACAAGGTAGGAATTGTATCATATACTCCTCTGTCTACATTATCATCAATCATAAAATTTTCGGTACAAATATAGTCAGCATCAACTAAGCAAGAAAAAAGCATATGAATAAGGAAACTTGTTGAATACTTATCCTTAGGTACTTTTTCTGCAACTGCATATTTCTGCAAATCTACTAATTCTTTTTCCCATTGTGAATAATCAGGAATTGAATTGTTATTTACTTTTTTCCACAATGTACCGGCATCATTACCATCAGTTTTACTACCTAAATTCGGAATACCGGCATGATGACCTGCAATACAAAATGCACTCATTATTGCTCTATATTTAGTAAATGCAAGTTGTGTTCCTGCTGTAGAATGGTCAACAGTATTATCCATTCCTCTAATTCTCTGTTGAAATTCTATACTATACTTTCCTATATCGTGAATAAGACCAACAAAATACATTAAGTCACCGTAATCAAAGGATTCCGCAAATAGCTTTGCCATTTCTGCAGTAACTGTTAAATGGTCAATTAGCAATTCTTCTTTGCCATCAGTTTCATTTCTTTTATGTGCAAGGTAATCCAACTTATCATTCCTTTCTTTTCTATATATATATAATAACAAATTAACTGTCCCATTTTTGGGACTTATCTCAGCATAATATATATTTTTATTGTTATTTTATATAAAAAACTAATAATATTATACAACAACATCATTAGTCTATCATATTTTTCTACATATTGCAACATAATATGGTAAATCATTTATATTTTGATGTAATTTTTACACAATTAAAAATACAAAAAAATAATGGACTGTCAAGATACATTCTTAACAGTCCATTTTATTGCTATAATTACAAAACCGGGTATGTAATATTATATTTATTCAAGATATTTTCTAATTTTTTGTTTGGGAATTTGATAATGAAAAATACTTTTTCTATACTTTATAGAGCCACAACCTCACCACTGATATAAAAAGTATCTTTAGAAATACCACCATTAAATGTTATACAGAAGTCATCTCTAAAAGGACAGGCAAGACATGAATCATAATGCACTTCTTTATCATTAAGCATATTATAAAGTTCTTTTGCATCTTTCTCAGAAACATCTGTAACTGTCTTATTAACACATTGTATAGCTACAGTACTGTTATCACTAATACCGGTTTTTGATGGAAAGAAATATATAAAAGCACAAACACCTGACACTATAACTATTACTGCTACCACATAAAAGGCTATAATTTTTTCATAATAACCTCACCTTACTACTTCTGTAACACAAATTTATATTCTTTACCCTGAAGATACTTATACTTTTTGTCATAGACTTTTTCCATCTGTAAAGTAACACTATCCTTATCATAATAGTAATGACCTTCAAAAATATTTATATCTTCTACATTTTCATCATAAAATTTATCAACAACTAAAAAGTCCATACTTTCAGTTGCTTCATACTTAAATTCTTCATTTTTAATATAAAAATTACTTTCTGTAAATAAATCAGTAGGAAATGCCTCAGAAAAGCTGACTATCTTCATATCTTCATCATCACATACCCATTCTGCTCTACATTCTTCTCCTCTTTCGGGAGGTGTAAAAAGCTCATTCATAACAAGCTGTACCATAGAAAAAATAGTAACCAAACACAATATTGCCGATACTGAAAGAAGAACAATTACTTTAGATTTTTTCATAAAATCACACTTTCTAAAATCACTTTAAGATTTCTTTATCCCCAACACTACAACTTTCAAAATAGGATTCTTTTCCATTTTTATAAATCTTAACAGTATCAATTTTATCGGTATTCTTATAGATATAACAATACTTATAAACTGACATAACATTACTTTTACTGTTCTTTGTGGAATAAGAAAATATAATATCTTTTTTATCTTCTTTAGCACTAAAACTTTTTACTGAGTCTTGTGGTGCAACAATTACAACTGCACTTTGACCCTTAGCCTCAATACGATAAGCTCCTTCTTTTGTAAAATCATTGGTGTAATATGTATTGATTTTACTTGCACTTACTTTTTTAATATTACTTTTAGTATCCACATTATTACAACCGGCAAAAAGCATAATTGAAATAACGGCAAGCACAATACACAGTAGTCTTTTCATAAAAACACCTACTTCAACATTTCTTTAGGGCAAATATCAGCATTTAGATTATAGCAATATCCATAATTATCAACTATTTTATAGTTACCACTTTCACATTTTACAAGCTCACCTAAAGAATAACTTGCCGGATAATCCTTGTAATGAATACTTATTGAATACAGAACTTCATCAGTTTTTGAAGAAGAATTTTTATTCTTTTCCCCATTAATTGTACTTAACAGATTTTCTATGTAATCTTTATCCTTTATAATTTTATTTTCATCGCCCTTATAAAGTTCTATACTTTCAATACTGTTGTAATTATTTTTAGGATAGGAACTACTTTCCTTGTGATAAAGTAAACTTCCTGAGTCACTTATAAAATCCACATTTTTATCATTATCATAAATCCAAATATGAATTTTTGTTCCGTCATTTTCGATTACTTTTTCTTTATAACTACTATCATCAATTAGCCAATCTGTAGTAGCAACATATTTTTCATTATTATAAGTAATAGTTGTTCTATCCATATCATTTAGTACATCAGAAACAGGATTACCACAACCACCTAATGTAAATAGTATTACTACAGACACTAAAAGTATAGTTATAAAGTTTTTCATACTCTTACCTCAAATCATTTTTAATTAAGTGAAAATGTTTCCCTAACATCCTTATAATTCTTACCTTTAGCATGGGTTATTATAATTGAATTTCCGTCAAATTCTCCTTTTCCTATAAAAGTTGCTGTAGAAATTCCACCCATATCCAGTTCTTTTTCAAAGAATGGCTTTTTGTCAAAAATCTTTTTAACCTCTAAAATAGTTTTACCATCCTTGTAATCTATGTACGCCACTCGCTTTTCATCAAAACACACTTCACCTTTATATTCATCAGATACCTTACCGTTAGACACATTATAGTATTGAGTAGTATATGCGTTAGTACCATTGGAAATATAGCATCTCAAAATATTCTTACCAACCTTATCTGTACCGATTCGGCTAATATAAGGCTCACGAGTATAAACATTTTTGCAGTCAATTCTTCTGTGTTTGTTATCATAAATAAAGAAAACATACTCAAAAGAATATTCATTATATCGGTATTGATAGATTTCATAGTTCTTGTCTTTTTTAAACAAACACATTCTATCATCACTGTCAGTAGTTGCTTGTGTTGTAGCTTTAGTTTTTGTAGCTTGGTTTTTATCAGCTTTATCTGTTGAAGAATTAACACAAGAACAAAGTACACATACAATTACCATTAATAAAGATATAATAAATATTTTATAGTTTTTCATAAAAACACCTACCTTATGTGATTATGAGTACTACACTTTCTGATACCTATTAACTTTCTGTAGTGCAGAATAAACCACATCCAGAATAGTTACTAAGATACAAAGAATAGTATAGTAAATGATTACTCCTTGCAATAATGATACAGTTTCACTATGTTGCCACAACAAAGCAAATGGCAATTCACCTCTTAATTCATACAATAATACCGTTTGAATTAATAAATTTGAAACTATAATTTTCTTGTTATTACTGATAAATAATAAAGTCACAAAATACAAAGCAAATAGAACTACACATAAAATAAAATCAACGCCTTGCAACAATACACCTTGAGTATCACTGTAAATAAAACAAATAGGCAAAAACAATATTACTAAAGGAATGTTCATCAGAAATGCTATCTTTGATAAACTGTTAAAGTTATTATTTTTAATCATAGTTTTCATAAAATCACCTCATATATCACTTATCCAAATCGTTAACATATTTCAAATCATTCATATCTTGTTGAAAGTCATCATCATCAAATTTTAAAGGTTTATCATTTTTATCAAGAAACAAAGCATACCATTCCATCACTGTATCTTTATCAATTTTTTTAAAGAAAATATATGCTTTTCTACCACTGTCATCAGTAATTTTACAATAATAATTGTATGTATCGGAATTATTAATTTCTCTAAAATCAGAAACACCATAATATTTATTGTAATCTTCAATGTAGAAACATAAAAGATTTGGTTGAGAAGAAGATCTACTAAATACCATTACATGATCTATCAAAATTGACATTTGCTTTTTAGTAAGGTTAACTGCCTTGATTTTCTGTTTAGCATTAGCAGAAACATAATTAATTTTTGCATCTTCATCAACCTTAGGATTTCCTAAATCAGCCCTAAATTCTTTTTCAGACTTCTCATTTAAATGTTGCCATCCACTTTTACTGTTAGTTGTTGTGGTAGTGGCCGTAGTTTCTACATTATTGGTATTTCTTGATACTTCATTACTGTTTTCACTTTTACAACCTACAAAAAGCAAAGCTACCGAAACAACTACAATTAAAATTAACTTTTTCATAAAATCACCTCATATATCACTTATCCAAATCATTAACATATTTCAAATCATTCATATCTTGTTGAAATTCGTCATCATCAAATTTTAAAGGTTTATCATTTTTATCAAGGAAAATATAAAACAATTCCATCACTGTATCCTTATCTGCTTTGCTAAAGAAAACATATGCTTTTCTACCACTGTCATCAATAAATTTACAATAATAATAATTGTATGTATTAGAAATATTAATTTCTCTAAAATCAGAGACACCATAATATTTATTGTAATCTTCAATGCAGAAAGCACCTGAATAAGAAGAAGTCATCATATACGATTTTGCATGATCTATCAAAATTGACATTTGCTTTTTAGTAAGGTTAACTACTTTGATTTTCTGTTTAGCATTAGCAGAAACATAATTAATTTTTGCATCTTTATCAACTTTAGGATTTCCTAAATCAGCCCTAAATTCTTTTTCAGACTTTTCATTCAAATGTTGCCATCCACTTTTACTGTTAGTTGTTGTGGTAACAGCAGTAGTTTCTACCTTATTGGTATTTCTTGATACTTCATTACTGTTTTCGCTTTTACAACCTACAAAAAGCAAAGCTACCGAAACAACTACAATTAAAATTAACTTTTTCATAAAATCACCCTTAATAAACGGTGTTATCTATTACAACAATTATATCATTATATTTGCCAAAAATATATTATCATTTTTGCTAAATTTTACATCCTATTTACTGGCATATTGCTGATAAGTCTTTATCGTTACAATAACTGTCCTTTAGCTATAATCATTGCATAAATAACAAAATTTTCTGTCCTATTAATAATACTTTCCATAACCCGAAAGTGTTGCAAAAATTTTTATTTTTTTAATTCTATTGTTATATAAATTAGGGTTTGTCTTTTTAATTTTGATTGTGGGTAAAGGTAAATTTGTTTTAAATTCAATTGGCTATAAAGAAAATTCATAGTGAGAATATGTACCTAAATTATATAAAAACTATGACTCACAGGTGTAGGGTCCAACACTGTTGGACCGTTACAAACTAGCCTTTATATAGGTACTTTGCCCTGTGTAGTTATTATAAATTTATAGTCTGTAAACAGGACAAAAATCCCATAGGTATCACACTTTTTAACGGGCGAACGGTGTGTATAGTGTAGTAACATAGTTTACAAATCGTCCAAGGACATGGTTTACAGTTTTAGTATAATAGAAGCATCAAATATCAGGAGATGATAAGATGCCTTGGAGGTATAAAACTGTGAATCAAATAAGAGAAGAATTTGTAAGAAGAGTACTCAGTAATGAAAAGAGTAAAAGTGCTTTATGCCGTGAGTATGGTATAAGCAGACCTACTGCTGATAAGTGGATAAAGCGATATTTAAGTGGAGAACCGCTTGATAATAGAAGCAAGAAACCGTTTAAAACGGCAAACAGGATAAGTGAAGATATTGAAAGATTGATAGTAAATCAAAGAAAAAAAGAACCGGCACTTGGGGCAATAAAAATTCATAAAATATTGTCAGATGAAGGATATGAAAATTTACCATCTGTGAGTACTATTAATAATGTTTTGCACAGAAATGGATTAATTACAAAAGAAGCAAGTATATCAGCAACACCTTACAAGCATTTTGCAAAAGACAATCCAAATGATATGTGGCAAGCTGATTTTAAAGGAAATTACCTTTTAAAAGATGGTGTTCGTTGTCATCCACTTTCAATAATAGATGATTGTAGTCGATATTGTTTATGCGCAGATGTAAAATATAATGAAAAGCTGAATAGTACATATGCTAGTTTTGAATCCACTTTTAAGCAATATGGGTTACCAAAAATACTGTTATGTGATAATGGAACACCTTGGGGAGCAAGTCAAAGTACATCCATAACAAAATTTGAAGTAAAACTAATGGAATTAGGTATTTTAACACTTCATATTCGTCCGTTAAGACCACAAACACAAGGAAAAATAGAAAGATTTAATCGTTCATTTAAAGAAGAAAGATTACGGTATTACATACCGAATAACATGGAAGAAGCTCAAGAACAAAGACTTGAGTATATGGAATTTTACAATAATAAGAGACCTCATTTTGCACTGGATCTTGATAAGCCGTCAGAACACTATGAGCATAGTAAAAGAAAATATCCTGAGAAAATCTCAGGATGGGACTATCCATATGGAACAGAAGTGCTAAAAGTAAAAAGCAGTGGATACATAAGATATAAAGGACAAGGGTATTTTCTTAGTGAAGGTCTATCAAACAAACAAGTAGGTATCGTACCATCTAAACAAGATGGAATATTGAATATTATATTTAGACAGTTTAGAGTAGCTAAATTGGATCTAGACAATCATACAATTATAGCAAGAAGAGTATATAAATTACATAACGATCCTAGAGCAAAAGTGTAAACGATGTCCTTGTATAGTTTGTAAACTTTGTTACTCTTGACACACTGTTCGCCCCTACCGTGTAACTCATAATTTTCTTATACTTTATAGTTAGAAATAGAGGAAAGTTTCAGCTATGATGATATTTTAAACAAGTTTAAAATATCAATCACTCCTTCCGTCTTTGCATACGCAAAGCCACCTCCCTCAGCGAGGGAGGC
>OIZI01000143.1_pt1 | contig 36997 bp, 33 predicted proteins | sample 1588441 | NCBI WGS metagenome assembly OIZI01 (sample SAMN03283284) | human gut metagenome | biome: human-associated habitat; material: feces | host: Homo sapiens | place: Peru | collected 2012 | reverse complement strand
AGCGCCACCTTGCCAAGGTGGAGGTAGCGAGTTCGAGCCTCGTCACCCGCTCCAATTTCATACGGTACCGTGGCCAAGTGGTAAGGCAAAGGTCTGCAAAACCTTCATTCCCCAGTTCAAATCTGGGCGGTACCTCCAAAATCAGCACTCCATCTTGGTTGAGATGGAGTGCTTTTCTTTTGAATATGGCCTAAATTTATCTGGATATAAGGCAGAATGTATGATATACTAAAGCAAATCTACCGTATCTTCCAGTTGATGTTTACGATCCATTTAAGCGCCGGAAAGGTTGGTGTGACATTTATGTGCAATTTGTCTGTAAAAGAATTGAATGTTTACAACTACAGAAAGTTTGAGCAAGTAAGTTATCAGCTAAATCCAAGAATGAATGTCTTTGCGGGTAAGAACGGTTCAGGAAAGACGGCCCTTTTGGAAGCGGTTAATGTTGTCCTGGGGGCTTATTTGGCCGCTTTCAAGACTTACGTTCCAAGCCGCTTTGTTTACAACATTTCTAAGGATGACGCGCATCTAAAAGTACAGACAGCGGAAGACAGTGCGGTTATGACGACAGGCGGCATCCGGCAGTTCCCGTGTAGGGTTTCTTGCTCGATGCTGTGGGGCCAAAGTGAAGAACCGATCAGGTTTCAGCGGGTGCTTCCAAAGGAGGATGGGCGGACAAAATTTGATGGTCCCAATCCGATGCAGCCTACAGTTGTTTCCTGGGAGAAAATGATTGCGCAGGCGAATCATGAAGACAAAGAGCTTGTTTTTCCAATCGTGCTGTATTTGAGCTCTGCACGGCTGTGGAACGAAACAAAATCTGTTTCGTATGAAGCCGGTGTGTTTGGCCGGACGGATGCCTATTACCGCTGCCTGGATGGAAAACATGGAACCGAGCTTGCGTTTGGATATATCAATATGCTTCAATCCGTTGCGGTTGAGGAAAATGAAGGAAAACCGTACCCCGCGTATGATGCCATTTTGAATGCCATTAATTATGCACTCCACGATGAATTAAGAGCGAATGAGCGCGTTATTTTTTCCACGCGTTACGGAAAGGATATTGTTGCGCTGAAAAACAATGAGGGGATTGTTGTACCGTTTACGACATTAAGTGACGGATATCGAAATGTAATCAAAATCGTGCTGGATATCGCAACACGTATGTGCATCCTAAATCCGTATCTTCAGGGTGAGGCACTTCAAAAAACACCCGGTGTGGTGATTATTGATGAAATCGATCTCAGCCTGCATCCTACATGGCAGAGACGGATCATCGGAATTCTCAAAACACTGTTCCCGAGAATCCAGTTTATCTGCGCGACGCATTCGCCGTTTATCATCCAATCTTTGGAAGACGGCGAGCTGATTACACTGGACCGAGAGGAGAAGCCTCTTGCGGAGGAATACGCGGGGGAAAGCATTGAGGACATCGCTGAAGACATTATGGGCGTTGAAATGCCGCAGTATAGCGAGAAAAAGAAAAATATGTTTGACGCGGCGATGAACTTTTTTACCGCGTTGAAGAGCTGCGCATCTCATGAACGTATCGAAGCACTCCGCCGGGAAATGGCGGTTATGGAAGCGGAATACAGTGATAATCCGGCGTATCTTGCGTTGATTAGACAGGAATTTGCTGCAAAAAAATTGGAAGTGGAACAAAATGAGACCAATCAATAAGGGAAAAGCGCCATACGCCTCCATATCAAATTATGGTGATGCGCTACCATTTCTGGAAGATGCAATTGGTTCCTATTGCTCGTATTGCGGCCTGCCGTTGGACCATGTGCCGGAAATAGAGCATGTGGTCTCAAAATCAAAAAATCGGGAGCTGGCGACAGTCTGGGATAACCTTCTGCTTGGCTGCAAGTACTGCAATGCACGGAAGAGCGACACGGTATGTGTGGAAAATATGGATGCGTATCTCTGGCCGGACAAGTATAACACCGCCTTGGCGTATACTTATGAATATGGCATTCCTTCGATTCATGAAAACGCGCTCAACCAAGTGGATCCGAGTGGAGCTGCTTATGAGAAAGCAAAAAATCTTTTTGACCTCGTCAAATTGGGTAATGTAACGGACAGACGAACGAAAAAAAGAAATGAAGCGTATCAAACGGCATGCATTGCAAAGAGTCGATGGCAGAAAAACAGATTCGGGGAAATGAAAGAGCAGATTATTGACACAGCAAGGTACTCAGGGTTTTTCTCGGTTTGGGCAGATGTTTTTTGGGATGAACCGGAAATCCTGAATGCGCTGATAGATGTTTTCCCGGGAACGGAGCGTACATTTTTTGATGCTGATGGCCATCCAAAGCCAATACTTACCCGTGAACATGTGGCAGAAACCGGTTGAAGGAATGTACACTGACTGCAGCTTGGATTTAAACTGAGGCATGAAGGTTTAGCAGACCTTTGCCTTACCATTTGGCCACGGTTTCACAGGAATGGAGAGAGCAAACAACCCTCAAAACAATTGACTTTTCTTCAAAAAACCTGTTGACATTTCGCTTAAACAGTGATAGAATAACTCAGCCGCATCGAAGAGGCTTTTAAGTTGCTGCCCAAAAGCAGCCGCCTTCAGAGCGAGACTACACAATTAAAGTAGGTGAAAGAAAAATGAAGGCAGTTTTTGTTACCGGCGGTAAGCAGTACACCGTAGCCGAGGGCGATGTCGTTTTCATCGAGAAGCTGGCTGTTGAGGCTGAGCAGACCGTGAAGTTTGACCAGGTTCTGGCTGTGCTGGACGGCGAGAATTCCAAGATCGGCGCTCCCGTTGTGGAGGGTGCCACCGTGGAGGCCAAGGTCGTGAAGAACGGCAAGGGCAAGAAGATCGACGTTCTGAAGTACAAGGCAAAGAAGAACGAGAAGACCCACATCGGTCATCGTCAGCCCTACACCAAGGTCGAGATCACCAAGATCGCTCTGTAATTTAAGAGTATGACGAAAATCGAATTTTTTACCGAGGACGAGCGAATCACCGGATTCTCCGTCTCCGGTCACAGCGGCTATGCCGAGGCAGGCAGCGATATTGTCTGTGCCGCCGTCAGCGCCGTTGTTTCCATGGCTGAGGCCACCATCAATGATGTGTGCGGTGCCAAGGCCAAGGTTCGGGTCAAGGATGCGGAGGCCCGCGTTACTCTGACCCTCCCCGCCAGCTGCGACGAAGAGGAAAGCGTCCAGGCGTGTCTCGCCGGTATGATGCTGTATCTGTGCAGTCTGCGGGATGAATATCCCGATAACATCGAAGTTTTGGAGGTGTAATACAATGCTGAAGATTGGTATTCAGTTCTTCGCTCACCACAAGGGCGGCGGTTCCACCAAGAACGGCCGTGATTCCGAGTCCAAGCGTCTGGGTTGCAAGCGTGCTGACGGTCAGTTCGTTCTGGCTGGCAACATCCTGGTTCGCCAGAGAGGCACCCACATCCATCCCGGCACCAACGTGGGTATCGGCAAGGATGACACTCTGTTCGCTCTGGTTGACGGTACCGTCAAGTTCGAGCGCATGGGCAAGGATCGTCGGAAGTGCTCCGTTTACGCTGAGCAGTAAGACAAGCCTAAGAAACGAAGGACTGCTGCTTTTTCCGCGGCAGTCCTTTTTTTAAAACCTGGGTGGCAGAGAAAAGGATGTTCCCGCAAAAGGGGAGACCTCTTTTTCTGTGTCACCCGCCGGAATCAATGGGGAGGAAAACCATGTTTGTAGATAAAGTTCGAATTACGGTCTGCGGTGGACGGGGCGGCGACGGTGCCGTTGCCTTCCACCGGGAGAAGTATGTGGCCTCCGGCGGTCCCGACGGCGGCGACGGCGGCCATGGCGGCAGCGTGATTCTGCGGGTCAATGACAACCTGTCCACGCTTCTGGATTTCCGCTATAAGCGCAAGTACGCCGCCCAGGCGGGCATGAACGGCCAGGGCCGCAATATGAGCGGCAAGCGGGGAGAGCCCCTGGTCATTGAGGTCCCCCGGGGGACGGTGGTCCGGGACGCGGAGACCAACCAGATTATTGTGGATATGTCCACCGGTGAGGATTTCGTCATCGCCAAGGGCGGCCGGGGCGGCTGGGGAAATGCCCACTACGCCACCGCGACCCGTCAGGTGCCCCGGTTTGCCAAGGTGGGCCTGAAGGGTCAGGAGCGGGATGTGATTCTGGAGCTGAAGCTTCTGGCGGACGTGGGCCTGGTGGGCTTCCCCAATGTGGGAAAATCCACCCTGCTGTCCGTCACCTCCAACGCCCGCCCCAAAATCGCCAACTACCATTTTACCACCCTGTTCCCCAACCTGGGGGTCATCTATGTGGATGAGGGCGTGTCCTTCGTCATGGCCGATATCCCCGGCATCATCGAGGGTGCTGCCGAGGGCGCGGGTCTGGGACATGACTTCCTGCGGCATATCGACCGGTGCCGTCTCCTGGTCCATGTGGTGGACGTATCCGGCAGCGAGGGCAGAGACCCGGTGGAGGACTTTAACGCCATCTGCGACGAGCTGGCAAACTACAGCGTGGACCTGAGCAACCGGCCCATGATTGTGGCCGCCAATAAAATTGATTTGCTGCCCCCGGACAGCGACAACCTCCAGCGCCTCCGGGCCTGCGTAGAAGCCGCCGGGTGTGAGCTGTATGAGATTTCCGCGGGCACCACTCAGGGCACCCGGAACCTGATGCGGGTGGTGGCCGAGAAGCTGCGTTCTCTTCCCCCCGTGACCATTTACGAGCCGGAGTACATCGAGCAGCGGCCCCAGGCGGGAGACCCCCAGGAGCTTACCGTCGAGCATCTGGGCTCTACCTGGGTGGTTACCGGTACGTGGCTGGAACGGCTGGTTCAGAACATCAATTTCGACGACTACGAGTCCCGGAACTACTTTGACCAGATGCTCCGCAAGTCCGGTCTGTTTGACCGTCTGGAGCAGATGGGCATTCAGGACGGCGATACCGTGGATATCTACGATTTGCAGTTTGACTATATGCGCTGACACGAATTTTGAAAACAGAAATCCCCGACGCTTTTCAGACGAAGCGTCGGGGATTTTTTGGGCTTCAGGTTGGCAGGTCGTCGTAGTCGAAGACCTCACGGACTTTTTTGTAGATTTCCGTATAGGTCTTGCCGTTGTCCTTGTAGCGCCAGCCGGCACCGGCGTAGGATTCCTTGCCGTAGAAATTGGTAATGCAGTCGGGGTGGATTTCCTTGAAAACCTTCTGCTCTGCCGCGGGGACCCGGGTCTGCTTGCACATGAACTGCTCCAGGGGCAGGCCGTCCAGGGCCTTCAGGTCCGAAACCTTGGAATAGCAGATGTTCAGGTTTTTGAGGCCCTCGCAGCCGGCCAGAGGGTCGATGGATTCCAGCTTGTAGCAGTTGGCGAGCTCCAAAAATTCCAGCTTCTTGCAGTTCCCGATGCCCTCGGGGAGCTGCACTACCGCGCTGCCGGAGGCAATGAGGATTTCCAAATCCGGCATATAGCTCAGAAAGCTCAAATCCGTCAGGGTATCGTTATGGCCGATGTCCATATATTTGACCCGCCAGCAGTATTTGAGGTTTTCGCAGGTGTCGTCAAAGACGTTGTATACCGCTCGGATGGTATCCGTATTGGTCCAGGCGCTGTACTTGCCGAACTGGATTTTCCAGACCAGCTCCGTATTGGGGTAATCCGCCCGGATGGTGGCCATGGTCTCGTTGTCCAGCCCGCAGTTGCCCAGAATGAAGGCCTTGCACCCGGTCATAATGGCCAGGGCCTGCCGAAGGGTTGGGATATCCGCCTCTGTGAGGGTCAGATTCTGGAAGGTGACCTGCTCGTCATCGGTGGAAATCTGCTTTCCGAACAGCTGGAAGGTGTAGTGAAATTTGGCGTTGGGAGCGGCGACCACCAGAGTTTCCACATCCTGCTGGCTGAGGCTGCTTGTGCCGGAGGCGCTCATGAGCTCCACGGTTTCCAGATTCGGAAGCCGCGCCAGGGTCTCGGAGGCGGCGGTGACCTGGCCGGAGGTCAGGGCGGAAAGGTCCAGGGCAGTGGTGTCGGCGGTGAATTCCTGGCCCGCAAGACCCAGGGTGTAGGAGATTTCCAGGTCCGGATAGGTGTCCGCCAAAACCTGCAGCTCCTCAGCGCTGAGGGAGGTTTTGGGCAGGATCAGCTTTTGTGTGTCCTTCAAATAGGCCAGATTGGTCATGAGGGCATCGTAGTCCGTCTCATCGGCGGTGAGGGTAATCTCGGGGATGCCGTGGGCAACCTCCTTTTTGCCCAAATCCACGGTGTAAATCACATTGACATTGGGGTGGTTCCGGGCGTAGACCTCCAGGGCCGGGTAGGCGGTGGAGCCGGTGGCATCCAGAAGGGTCAGGTTTTTATAGTTTTCCAGCTCACCCACGTTTTCATAGGTGACAACCATTTGCAGCTCCGTGGCAAGATAGGAGGGGTTCGTGGTCTCCGGCGGCTGGGTGGTGGGCGCGGTTTTCTCTGGGGCGCGCCCGCAGCCGGTGAGCGCCAGCAGCAGGAGCAGCGTGGCGAGAATATTGGTGAATTTGCGCAAGCCCATGGGGTAGTGGCCTCCAGTAAACAGAATGTTCTTACTATACCACATTCCATGGCAAAAAGCAAGAATTCAGAGCAGAAACCACGACGATTGCACAAGTAAACATTGTGTGAACCGTAGGGGCGGCTACTAGCCGCCCGAAAACCAATGGGCCAGAGTGTTTCATATAAACAGCTCAATCCCGATACATTTCGGGCGGCATGGCAGCCGATAGAATCATTGTTCGATTGCCACCGGCAATCGTTGGATTTTGATTCGCTGCGCGACGCACCGCCCCTACGGTATCTTGCTGGAATTTGTTCATAGAATGATAACTCGTGCAATCGTCGTGAAGATATGTGGATTCTTGTTGACATTGCATAAGCGCTGTGATAGAATGTAAGCGAAAGTGAATACCAGTTTCAGTGCTCCCAGGGCCGTCCGGGCTCTTGGGAGAGAATAGGGAATCGGGTGCAACTCCCGAGCGGTACCGCCACTGTGAGCGTGGAGGCCGGGGCAGAGGGCGAAAGCCGGTCATTGGGTTTTTCCGAGAAGACGCTGCCCAGGCTTAGGATGCGTGAGCCAGGATACCTGCTGAGACGGTTTGTGTGTCAGGCCCTGCAAGTACGGGGCTTATGGCAGCTTTTGACGCAGAAAAACGGCTGCGGCAGTTTCGGAACTGCCGCAGTTTCTGATTTTTTGGTGCTGTATATGTGGTTTCCCCCTTACCATTCGTTGCAGATTGCCCGCCAGAAAATCCCTGCGTGTTAAAAAATCGACGGGGGAGAAGCGATTCTCCCCCGTTCTTTTTTGAGAAATCTGCCGCGGCGGTCTGTAGGGCCGTGGCGGCTTTTGTGGTGATGCGAATGGAAAAGAAACTGCCCCGTCTTCTTCTGGCGGGAACCAACAGCGGCTGTGGAAAAACCACCCTGGTTTCCGGTCTGCTGTTCGCCCTGAACCGCCGGGGGGAGAAGGTCTGCTCCTTCAAATGCGGCCCGGATTACATCGACCCCATGTTTCACGCCTCGGCGCTGCATACCCCCTGCCGGAATCTGGATTTGCAGTTTGTGGATGCCAATACTCTGCGCTATCTCATGGCCAAGGGGAGCGAGGGCTTCGGGCTTGCCGTGACCGAGGGGGTTATGGGCTACTATGACGGCGTGGGACTTACCACCCGGGCCAGCTCCTACGATGTGGCCCGGACCACCGGCACTCCTGTGGTGCTGACGGTGGATGCCCGGGGGGCGGCTCACTCGGTGCTCGCAACCATTTCCGGGTTTCTGAACCTGCACCCGGACAGCGGTATTCAGGGGGTGGTTTTAAACCGGTGCTCTGTTATGTTCTATCCTAAGCTCCGGGATGCCATTCTGGAGACCTTCGAAGGCCGGGTCCGGCCCCTGGGGTATCTGCCTGTGATGAAGGACTGCACCCTGGAAAGCCGCCATCTGGGGCTGATTACCGCCGAGGAAATGACGGATTTGCAGGAAAAGCTGCACCTTTTGGCGGACCAGATTGAAAAAAGTGTGGATATCCAGGGGCTTTTGGCCCTGGCCGCCTCCGCGCCGCCCCTTCGTTGGGAGCCCCCGGCGCTTCCGAACCCGGTGGGGCCTGTCCGGGTGGCGGTGGCAAGGGACCGGGCCTTCTGCTTTTACTATCAGGACAATCTGGATTTGCTGGAGCGCCTGGGGGCAGAGCTGGTGCCCTTCTCCCCGCTGACGGATGAAGCGCTGCCCGAGAACATCGCCGGGCTCTACTTAGGCGGCGGCTACCCGGAGCTGTATACAAAGGAGCTGTCCCGGAACAAAACCATGCGGGAGAGTGTTCTTGCCGCCCTGCAAAAGGGCCTGCCCTGCATTGCCGAGTGCGGCGGATTTTTGTATCTGCTGGACGAGCTGGACGGGGCGGACATGGTGGGGGCCTTCCACGGCACCGGCCGGAACGCCGGGAAGCTGGTGCGCTTTGGCTATGTCACGTTGAAAGCAAGGAAGGACAATCTTCTCTGCGCCGCCGGGGAGGAAATCCCCGCCCACGAATTCCACTATTACGACACCACCTGCAACGGAGAGGACTTCCTGGCCCAAAAGGCCGACGGCCGCCACTGGGACTGCGGCCACGGAACCGAACATCTCTACGCGGGCTTCCCCCATTTCCATTTCTACGCCAAGCCGGAAATGGCGGCGAGGTTTTTAAGGGCATGTCATTCGAAAGACGAGACTGTTTGAGTATTTGGATAGACCTGCTATTAAAAACGGACCAAAAGCTTCCCCTCTGGGGAAGCTGGCAGGGCGCAGCCCTGACTGATGAGGGGCGGTACAGACCGACGGAATGAATAAGCCCGGGCGAATTCGTATACCCCCCGACGGAAACGAAAAAGCCTTCTCCTGCTGGAGAAGGTCCCCGCCGCAGCGGGGGAATGTGGAGGGGACACCTACAACAAGTTCCGGAGTATGTAAGAAAAGGAAGCTATGATGCGGGACGTTAAAGCTTTGAGTGCCTGTTTTAGCACGGCAATTCCGTCAGGTGTCCCCTCCACATCCGGCTTGCGGGCCACCTTCTCCAGCAGGAGAAGGCTAGGGGTTATGGCTTTCGGATTATACGAATTCGCCCAAGTCTTATATTCCATCAGCCTGTACTGCCCTCATCCACCGCCTGCGGGCGGTCCCCCTTCCCCAAGGGGAAGGTTAAGGTTGGATTTCAAGAAAAGGAGACGAAAACCATGCTGGAAATTATCAAACCCATGGATATTGAAAAGCGGAGCTTTGAAATCATCACGGAGCTTTTGGGGGATACCCCCATTGCCCCGGAAAATGAATTGGTTGTCAAGCGGGTGATTCACACCTCCGCGGACTTTGACTACGCCAAGAATCTGGTGTTCTCCCCCGGGGCCGTTGCCAAGGGGATTGAGGCTCTGCGGGGCGGGTGCGACATCGTCACCGATACCCAGATGGCCAAGGCGGGCATCAACAAGACCATTCTGGGCAAGCTGGGCGGCGAGGTCCACTGCTTTATGTCGGACCCCGACGTTGCCAAGGAGGCCAAGGAGCGGGGCATTACCCGGGCCATTGTTTCCATGGAGCGGGCGGCGAAGCTCCCCAAGCCCTGCATCTTCGCCATTGGCAACGCCCCTACGGCGCTGATTTCCATCAAAGAGCAGATGGAGGCGGGGACACTGCACCCGGCCCTCATCGTAGGCGTTCCCGTGGGCTTTGTCAACGTGGTAGAGAGCAAGGAAGAGATTATGGAATCGGGCCTTGCCCCCTACATCGTGGCCCGGGGCCGGAAGGGCGGCAGCAACGTGGCCGCCGCCATCTGCAACGCCATGCTGTATCAGATTACGAGATAATGGAGCAGTTTGTCATTAAGGACGGAAAGCAGCTGCGCATGGGCTACACCACCGGCTCCTGCGCCGCCGCCGCCGCCAAGGCGGCGGGATGGATGCTGTTAACGGGCCGGGAGAAGAAAACCATCGGCCTGCACACCCCCAAGGGCATCGACCTGACCCTTTCCGTAGAGGAAATCACCCGGGAAGAGAATTTTGTCTCCTGTGCCATCGCCAAGGACGCGGGGGACGACCCGGATGTGACGGCGGGGGCCCTGATTTTCGCCACCGTGCGGAAAAAGGAGACTCCCGGGGTGGACATTGACGGCGGCTTCGGCGTGGGCCGGGTGACCAAGCCCGGGCTTGACCAGCCGGTGGGAAATGCCGCCATCAACTCCGTGCCCCGGCAGATGATCCGGGAAAACCTTCTGGAGGTGGCGAAGACCCTGGACTATCCCGGGGGCTTCTCCGTGGAGCTCTCCGTGCCATTGGGGGAGGAGCTGGCGAAAAAGACCTTCAATCCTCGCCTGGGCATCGTGGGAGGCATCTCTATTCTGGGCACCACCGGCATTGTGGAGCCCATGAGCGAGCAGGCCCTCATCGATACCATCCGGGTGGAGCTCCGCCAGAAGCGGACCCAGGGGGACTATGTTTTGCTGACCCCGGGGAACTACGGCTCGGATTTTATCCGGGATTCCTTGGGGATTGACCCGAAAACCGCGGTGCAGGTGTCCAATTTTATTGGGGTTTCCCTGGACATGTGCCGGGAGCTGGGCTTCCGGGGGGCGGTGCTCATCGGCCACATCGGAAAGCTTGTGAAGCTGGGCGGCGGCATGATGAATACCCACTCCAAATACGGCGACTGCCGCACGGAGATTCTCTCCGCCATGGCCGGTGCCGAGGGGGTCAACAAAGAGACCATCGCCGCCATGCTGGAGTGCGTCAGCTGCGACGACTGCCTGCGCCTGCTGGGGCAGGACAAAGAGAAGGTCCTGGACAGGCTGATGAAGCGCATCCACTTCCACTTGCAGTACCGTGCCCAGGATATGGAAATGGCCTGTGCCATGTTCTCCAAGGAGTATGGCCTTTTGGGGAAGACGGACAATACGGAAGAATTGATTGGAAAGATTTTGAACATATAAACAGGAGGAAATAATATGGTACATTTTGTCGGTGCCGGGTGCGGCGCGGCGGATTTGATTACGGTGCGGGGGGCAAAGCTCCTTTCTCAGGCGGATGTGGTGATTTACGCCGGGTCCCTGGTGAATCCGGAGTTGCTCCACTACTGCAAGGAAGGCTGCGAAATCCACAACAGCGCCAAGATGACCCTGGAGGAGACCACCGCCGTCATCGTCAAGGCGGAGGCCGAGGGCAAGACCACGGTCCGGCTGCACACCGGCGACAGCAGCATCTACGGCGCGGTTCGGGAGCAGTTTGACGAGCTGATTCCCCGGGGCATTGAATACGACGTGACCCCCGGTGTCAGCGCCTTCTGCGGGGCTGCCGCCTCCTTGAAGCAGGAGTTCACTTTGCCGGACGTGAGCCAGACGGTGATCATTACCCGGCAGACCGGGCGGACCAAGGTCCCCGAAAAGGAGAGCATCCGCTCTCTGGCGGCCCACCGGGCCACCATGTGCCTGTATCTCAGTACCCGCCTGACCGAGGAGCTCCAAAAGGAGCTGATGGAGGGCGGCTATCCCGGCTCTACCCCTGTGGCGGTGGTGTTCAAGGCCAGCTGGCCCGACGAGCGCATCTACCACTGCACGGTGGATACCCTGCACAAGACCGTGACGGAAAACAACCTGACCCGTACCAGCCTGATTATCGTAGGCGACTGCATGGGCGACAAGTATACCAAATCCTTCCTCTATGACCCCAGCTACGAGCGGCCCTTCCACGAGGCGGCGAAGAAATGCGACTGAGCATTCTGGCCTTTACCCGCCGGGGATGCCTTTTGGCAAGGAGGGTGAAGGAAGCCCTTTCCGCCGAGGAAACCCGGATGATGACCATGGAAAAGTTCGGCTTTCCGGATTTTGAAAGCTATCATCCCCCGCTGACCCGTGCCGTGGGGGACCTGTTTTCCTGGTGTGACCAAATGGTGTTCATCGGCAGCACCGGTATGGCCGTCCGGGGCATTGCCCCCTGGGTGAAGGACAAGAAGACGGACCCCGGGGTGCTGGTCATTGACGAAGGGGGGACCTATGTCATTTCCCTTCTCTCCGGCCACATCGGCGGGGCCAACGCCCTGACAAGGGACTTGGCCCGGGCCATCGGGGCCCAGCCCATTGTCACCACGGCCACGGACGTGGAGGGCAAATTCTCCGTGGACACCTGGGCCACCCAGCAGGGCTTTTCCATCGGAAGCATGGCGCTTGCCAAGGCGGTTTCCGGGGAAATCCTGGAGCGAGACGTGCCCTTTTGTTCTGAAAAGCCCCCAAAAGGCACCCTTCCCCAGGGGCTGACGGAGGGGAAAGCCGGGGACCTGGGCATCTATGTGGGGGTGCATGGGAATAGTCCCTACGGGCGCACCCTGCATCTCATTCCCAAAGCCCTTGCTCTGGGCCTTGGCTGCCGCCGGGGAACTCCCAAGGAGGCCATTGCCCGGGCGGTGGACGCGGTTCTGGCGGAAAACGGACTGCGCCCGGAGGCGGTGGTTTCCGCCGCGTCCATCGATTTGAAGAAAGACGAGCAGGGGCTGCTGGACTTCTGCGCCGAAAGAAAAATCCCCATCCGCTTCTATTCCGCGGAGGAGCTGCGGGCGGTGCCGGGGGAATTTACCCCCTCCAGCTTTGTGTCCTCCGTCACCGGCGTTGACAACGTCTGCGAGCGGGCGGCGGCAAAAAGCGGGGGAACGATGATTGTAAAGAAGACGGCCTGCCAGGGCGTGACCGTGGCGGTGGCCGAAACAGATTGGGAGGTATCCTTTTGAAGCTGTATATTGTGGGCATCGGCCCGGGAAACTATGAAAATATGACCGTCCGGGCGGACCGGGCCCTGGCCGAGAGCCAGGTAATCGTTGGCTATCCCGTGTATGTGGATTTGGTCAAGGACCGGTATCCCGACAAGGAATATCTGTCCACCCCCATGACCCAGGAGGCGGACCGCTGCCGCATGGCCATCGAGGAGGCCGAGAAGGGCAAGACCGTTTCCATGGTCTGTTCCGGCGACAGCGGCATCTACGGCATGGCGGCCCTCATCTATGAGCTGCTGGGGGAGGACTCTAGGGTGGAGGCGGAGGTGGTTCCCGGCCTTACCGCTGCCTGCTCCGGCGGTGCGGTGCTGGGGGCCCCCCTGACCCACGACTTTGCCGTCATCAGCCTGTCCGACCGGCTGACCCCCTGGGAGAAAATTGAAAAGAGACTGGATTATGCCGCCAAGGCGGACCTGTCCATTGTCCTGTATAACCCCAAGAGCCACGGGCGGCCCGACCATCTGGCAAAGGCCTGTGACATTCTCCTGCGTACCCTGCCCGAGGACCGGCCCTGCGGCGTGGTCCGCAACATCGGCAGGGAGGGGCAGAGCAAGACCCTCCTGACGCTTCAGGAGCTGCGGGACTTTGACGCGGACATGTTCTGCACCGTGTTCATCGGCAACGCCCAGACCAAGGTTATCGCCGGGCATCTGGTGACGCCAAGAGGCTACCGGGATGTATAAGCTGTGTGTATTCGCCGGAACGGCGGACGGACGGGCGATGATTCACTGGCTGGCCCCCCAGGCATCCGTACTGGCCTGCGCGGCTACGGAGTACGGCGGGGAGCTGCTGGAGGAGATTCCCGGGGCGGAGGTCTCCGCCCAGCGCTTGGACGGGGCGGCCATGGAGACCCTCTTCCGGGAGCGCCGGTTTGACTGCGTGGTGGATGCCACCCACCCCTACGCCCCCATTGTGACGGAAAACATCCGCGCCGCCTGTGAGAAAACGGATACGCCCTACCTCCGGCTGACCCGGGACGGGGGCGTTCCCGATAACTGCCTGTGGGCGGACTCCACGGCCGACGCGGTGGAAATGCTGAAAACGATACCGGGGAACATTTTTTTGACCACGGGCAGCAAGGAGCTGAAGGCCTATGCCGCCCTGCCGGACTTTGCCGAACGGGTCTATGCCCGGGTGCTGCCGGTGGAGGCAAGCCTCGCCGCCTGTCGGGAGGCGGGGCTGCCCGCCGCCCATACCTACGCCCTGCAGGGCCCCTTTTCCGAGGAGCTGAATGTGGCCATGCTCCACGCCTGCAACGCTGCCACCCTGGTGACCAAGCAGACCGGGGCCCGGGGCGGCTTTTGGGAAAAGGTCAGCGCCGCCCAAAAGACGGGGGCCAGGCTCCTGGTCATCGGGCGGCCTGAGAGCGCCCCGGGGCTGAGCTTCGGGGAGACGGTCCGGGAGCTGTGCCGCAGATTCCGGTTTGCGGTGAGCCCCAAAGTCACCGTGGTGGGCATCGGCCCCGGGGACCGGGCGCACCAGACCCTGGCCGCCCAGGAGGCCATGGCCCAGGCGGACTGCCTGATTGGGGCCAGCCGAATGCTGGAGGCCGTGGCCCTGCCCGGCCAGCTGAAGGTGGAGGCCATTGCCCCGGAGGCAATCGTAAACGCCATTGAGGCCCATCCGGAGTGCGAAACCTTCGCCGTGGTCATGGCGGGGGACGTGGGCTTCTACAGCGGCACCCGGAAGCTTTTGCCCCTGCTCTCCCAATGGAAGGTGACGCTGGAGCCCGGGCTTTCCAGCCTGGTGGTGCTCTGCGCCCGGCTAGGGGTGAGCTATGAGGATGTCTTCTGCCTGAGCCTGCACGGACGGGCGGGGGACATCGCCGGGACGGTACAGAAGCATGAAAAGGTCTTCGCCCTGGTTGGGGGGGAGAACGGTATGCGCGATCTGTGCGGGAGCCTTGCGGCGGCGGGGCTGGGAGACGTAAGCGTCGCCGTTGGCGAGCGCCTGGGATACCCGGAGGAGAAAATCACAAGGGGCACGGCTTCCGAGCTGGCGGAGGGCCGGTTTGACAAGCTCAGCGTGGCCCTGATTACCGGCGGCGGCAAGGGCGTTGTCACCCAGGGGCTTCCGGACACGGCGTTCCAGCGGGGCAATCACGCCGACGGCACGGTGGTCCCCATGACCAAAAGCGAGGTCCGGGCGGTGGCCCTTTCCAAGCTGGGGCTTCGCCGGGATTCCGTGTGCTGGGATATCGGCGCGGGCACCGGCAGCGTAGCCATTGAGATGGCCCTTCAGGCGGACCTGGGCCACACCTACGCGGTGGAGAAAAAGAAGGAGGCCCTGGAGCTTCTGCGGGAGAACGCCAAGCGGCTCCATGCCGCCAATCTGACGGCGGTGGAGGCCCTGGCCCCTGGGGGCTGCGAGGAGCTGCCCGCCCCCACCCATGTGTTTGTGGGCGGCAGCTCCGGCAATATGGAGGCTATTTTCAATGCCGCCTGGGACAAAAACAAAAGTGCCCGGATTGTGGCGGCGGCGGTTGCCCTGGAAACCGTGGCGGAGCTCACAAGGCTCAGCAGGGTTTATGGCGGCGAATGCCTGTGCCTGACCGTGGCCCAGGGCCACAAGGTCGGCCCCTACACCATGATGCAGGGCCAGAACCCCATTTATCTGTTCACGTTTGACGGAAAGTAAGACGAATTGTTGGAAATTCAGAAAAATTCCGTAGGGGCGGCTATTAGCCGCCCGAAATGTACCGCAACAGAGCTGTGGATACAAAGAACGCGGTTCCGTTGGCTGGCGGGCGGCTGGTAGCCGCCCCTACGGAAATTGTTCGTGACAAAAGGAATCAACATGAGAAAAGAAATTGTAATTTCCCTTTTGCTGGGCTTCCTTCTGGACTGCCTGCTGGGGGACCCCCATGGGCTGCCCCATCCGGTGGTGGGGATTGGAAAGCTCATCTCCCTGCTGGAAAAGGGCCTGCGGCGAATTTTTCCCAAGACCCGGGCCGGGGAAATGACCGCCGGCGGCATTCTCTGGGTGCTGACGGTGGCGGTGAGCTTCCTGGTGCCCCTGGGGATTCTCTGGCTGTGCGGCTTGGCTTCCCCCATTCTGCGGATTGCGGCGGAGTCCGTGATGTGCTGGCAGGTTTTGGCTGCCAAGAGCCTGAAACAAGAGAGCATGAAGGTCTACACTGCCCTGAAAACCGGCACCATAGAGGATGCCCGTTACGCCGTATCCATGATTGTGGGCCGGGATACCCAGAATTTGGACGACAAGGCCGTCACTCGGGCCGCGGTGGAGACTGTGGCGGAGAACTGTTCCGACGGGGTGATTGCCCCCATGCTGTATTTTGCCCTGGGCGGGGCCCCACTGGCCTTTGCCTACAAGGCGGTGAACACCATGGATTCCATGCTGGGCTATGTGGAGATGCCCTATAAAAACATCGGCTGTATCCCGGCAAAGCTGGACGACGTGTTCAATTATATCCCCGCCCGGCTCAGCGGCCTTGCCATGCTTCTTGCCGGCGGGCTGCTGGGACTGAATTTCAAAAACGGCTGGAAGATTTTCAAGCGGGACCGCTACAACCACGCAAGCCCCAATTCCGCCCAGACCGAATCCGTCTGCGCGGGACTCCTGGGGGTGCGGCTGGCGGGGGATGCCTGGTATCACGGGGTGCTCCACAAGAAGAAGTACATTGGCGATGCCCTGCGGGAGATTACCCCGGAGGATATTCCGCTGAGCTGCAAGCTCATGTATGGGACCACCGTTTTGATGCTGGCCCTTTGTGTTCTGGCGCAGCTGCTGTAAGAGGAACAATACATGCTATACGAAACCCAAAATCCCCACGGCGGGGACCTGTACTCCCGGGAAATCCTCCTGGATTTTTCCGCCAATATCAACCCCTACGGCACCCCCCAGGCGGTGAAGGACGCGGTGGCGGGGTGTGTAGACCGGCTCCGGTGCTACCCGGACCCCTATTGCCGGGGACTTGTCAGCGCCATTGCCCAATTTGAAGGGGTGGACGGAAAGAGCGTTTTCTGCGGCAACGGCGCGGCGGAGCTGATTTTCTCCTGCTGCATGGCCCTGCGGCCCCGGAAAGCCCTGCTCCTCAGCCCCTGCTTCAGCGAATACGAGACGGCGCTGAAGGTTTTTGGAACAGAGGTGGAGCACTATCTGCTCAGGGCGGAGGACCATTTTGCCCTGACGGAGGCGTTTTTATCCTATTTGGAGGGCTTTGACGGGGAAATGCTCATGCTCTGCAACCCCAATAACCCCACCGGCCAGGTGACGGAACGGCCTCTGATGGAGAAAATCCTGGCCATTTGCAAGGAGAAAAACATTTTCCTCTTCATCGACGAGTGCTTCCTGGACCTGACCCAGGGAGGCGAGGATGTGAGCATGAAGCCCTTCCTGCCGGAATACGAGGGCCTGTTCCTACTCAAGGCCTTTACCAAAAGCTACGGCATGGCGGGTCTGCGGCTGGGCTATTGCCTGACGGAAAACCAAGCGCTTCTCAAAACCATGGGCAGCCAGGTGCAGCCCTGGAATGTGTCCATCCCCGCCCAGGCGGCGGGCATCGCGGCCCTTTCCCAGGGGGAATTCTTAAAAAAGGCCAACGAGACCATCCACACCCAGCGCCCGGTGCTGGAAGCGGGGCTAAAAAGCCTGGGCTTTACGGTTGTCCCCTCCCGGACCAATTACATCCTGTTTTATTCGAACCGGGAACTCCGGGAGCCCCTGCTCCAAATGGGCATCCAGATTCGCTCCTGCGCCAATTACCTGGGCCTGGGGCAAGGTTGGTACCGGGTTGCGGTAAAGCTGCCGGAAGAAAATAAGCAATTGCTGGAAGCGTTAAAAAGCTTCCCCTCCGGGAGCTTCCCCTCCGGGGAAGCTGTCAGGGCGCAGCCCTGACTGATGAGGGGCAGTACAGACGAATGAAATAGAAGACTTGGGCGAATTCGTATACCCTGACGGGAAAGCCCCAAGCCTTCTCCTGCTGGAGAAGGTGGCCCCGTCGAGGGGCCGGATGTGGAGGGGACACCTAACGGAATTTCCGTGTTAATACAGACATTCCAACTTAAAAATCCGTATTATAGCTGTGTCTTCCTACGTACTCCGGCACTTATTATAGGTGTCCCCTCCACATCCCCCCGCTGCGGCGGGTACCTTCTCCAGCAGGAGAAGGCTTTTTAGGCTTCCATCCGAGGGTATACGTTCAACTGAGGCACCCCTTCCGGGGAAGCTACGAAGTGCTATAAGGAGAGAATACATATGGCAAAAAACATTATGATTCAGGGCACCATGTCCAATGCGGGCAAGAGTCTGCTGTGCGCGGGGCTGTGCCGGATTTTTAAGCAGGATGGCTACCGGGTGGCCCCCTTTAAGAGCCAGAACATGGCGCTCAACTCCTTCATCACCGCCGCGGGCGGGGAGATGGGCCGGGCTCAGGTGGTGCAGGCGGAGGCGGCGGGGGTGGCCCCGGACGTGCGGATGAACCCCATCCTTCTAAAGCCTACCACCGACGTGGGCAGCCAGGTGATTGTAAACGGCGTGGCTGTGGGCAATATGCGGGCCATGGAATACTACCGCCGGAAGCGGGAGTTTGTGCCCCAGGTGATGGAGGCATACAATTCTCTGGCGGCGGAAAACGACATCATCGTCATTGAGGGTGCGGGCAGCCCCGCGGAAATCAACCTGAAGGACCAGGACATTGTGAACATGGGCCTTGCGGAGCTGGTGGACGCGCCGGTGCTGCTGGTGGGCGATATTGACCGGGGCGGCGTGTTCGCCCAGCTCTACGGCACCATCGCCCTTTTGGAAGAGAACGAGCGCAAGCGCGTCAAGGGCACCATCGTCAACAAATTCCGGGGGGATCGGGCGATTTTGCAGCCGGGCATTGAGACCCTGGAGAAAATCTGCGGCGTGCCTGTGGCGGGGGTCATCCCCTATACCCATGTGGACATTGACGACGAGGACAGCCTCTCCACCCGTTTCACCCGGGAGAGCACCCGCAAGGCCATTGATATCGCCGTGATTCGTCTGCCCAGAATCTCCAACTTTACGGATATGAGCCCCCTGGAGCGGTTCCCCAATGTGTCCGTGCGGTACATCGAGCGGCCGGACCAGCTGAAGGAGCCGGACATGATTTTGATTCCCGGCACCAAGAGCACCATTGCGGACCTTCTGTGGCTGCGGCAGAGCGGCCTGGAGGCGGCGATTCTCCACTGCCACGACCGGGGCAGCATTGTCTTCGGTATCTGCGGCGGCTTCCAGATGCTGGGCACCACCGTGTCCGACCCGGACCAGGTGGAGGCGGCGGGGGTGACCCGGGTCAACGGTATGGGGTTGCTCCCAATGGACACCCTGTTCCGGGGGGACAAGGTCCAGCGGCAGACCTCCGGCGTGCTGCCAAAGGTGGAAGGCCCCCTGTCCGGCCTCAGCGGCCTTGCCTATCAGGGCTACGAAATCCACATGGGCCGCAGCAAGGAGCCCATCGCCCCGATTTCCGTGGGCAAAAACGTCTACGGCAGCTATATCCACGGCATTTTCGATGCCCCGGGCATTGCCCAGGCGGTGGTTTCCGACCTGTGCCGCCGAAAGGGCCTGGACCCCAGCGAGTCGGAGCGGTTTGACCTGGATGCCTACAAGCAGAAGCAGTATGACATTCTGGCGGACGCGGTGCGGCGCGGCCTGAACATGGACCTTGTATACAAGGTCCTGAATCGGCAGGTGTAAGAGATGGTGCATATCTACTGCGGCGACGGCAAGGGCAAAACCACCGCCGCCATGGGCCTGGCCCTGCGGATGGCCGGGGCCGGGAAACGGGTCCTCATCGGCCAGTTTTTCAAGGACGGCTCCTCGGGAGAAATCCGGGTGCTGCAAACCGTCCCCGGGGTGGAAACCCTGCACTGCAAAACCGTCCCGGGCCGCTACGCCCGCATGACGGAGGCCCAGCGGGAAACCGCCCGGCAGGACTACAGCCGGTATCTGCTGGAGCTGTTGGAAAAGGGGCGGGAAAAGGATTTGCTGGTTCTGGACGAGGTAATCTCCGCCCTGAACCGGGGCATCGTGCCCATGGAGCCGGTGGTAGAATTCTTAAAAACCTGGGGACAGGAAAAGGAAATCGTCCTCACCGGCCGCAACCCCTCCCAGGCCCTTTTGGAGTGCGCGGACTACGTCACGGAAATGAAAAAACAAAAACACCCCTTCGACCGTGGCATCCGGGCCAGAAAGGGTGTAGAGTTCTGAAAATTGAATAACTCCACCCCTTCCGCCGGAATAAGCGGTCTGAAAGGGGTGGAGTTTTCATTTTTCTATATTTCGAGGAGCTGACGGCTGATGTCTCGCCCACCGTAAATGATTCGAACGATATGAACTGCTTCTTGGACTGCATCTGGGCGATAAAAAATAAGATAGCCCTTCACCGGAAAATATCGAAGTCCCTGAGTACGCCAAGGTTCTTCATCATAAAGACGATATCGCATAGGCATCTGGTCCAGAGAAAGGATTTCTTCCGTAATCGTCCGCACCAGATTGACGGCTATTTGCGGTTCTTGCAAATCGAAAGTGATATAGTCCAGAATATTCCGAAGGTCTTGCCGTGCCTGGCTGGTAAATTCTATTTTCCAATGCATATGCCGTAATCTCTTTCTAGCTCATCTAAAACACTTTGTGCGGAATAGGTGCGGCCTTCTCGGATATCGGCCATACCCTTTTCAAGCTCTGCGTCCAGCTGCTCTTTGGTTAATGTCCCAAGAGCCAACGGCTTGCGGTCTGGCAGCTTCATCTCAAAAGGAATGCCACGCTGCAAAACGACCTGCCGTAAAAACATGCTGACGGCGTTAGACATGGGAATACCAAGCTGTTCGAGCACCTGCTCGGCTTGCTCCTTAATTTCTGGCTCCACCCGAGCGAATACATTTGATGTTCGTGCCATAGTTACTCGCCTCCTTATGAGGCTAGTATACCGCTTTCGCTTGCAGTATGCAAGCGATTCGCAAAATATTTACAATTACAGCTTCCGCAGCGCGTCTACCAGGGCGGTTTTGGAGGCTGTTTTTTCGTCCTTGGTTTTGATGACCCGGGCGGGGCAGCCGGCGACGACGGTGTTTGGGGCCACGTCGTCTACCACCACGGCACCGGCGGCGACGACGGCATCGTGGCCCACCCGGCAGCCCTCAATGACCACGGCGTTGGCACCGATGAGCACGTTGTCTTCGATGATGACGGGGGTGGCAGAGGCGGGCTCCACAACGCCCGCGAGAACGGCCCCGGCCCCGACATGGCAGTGCTTGCCCACGGTGGCCCGGCCACCCAGGACGGCACCCATATCAATCATGGTGCCCTCGCCCACCACCGCGCCGATATTCAGAATGGCACCCATCATGACAACGGCGTTCTTCTCAATGGTCACCTGCTCCCGGATAATGGCACCGGGCTCAATGCGGGCGGGGATGTTTTTCAGGTCCAGCAGGGGGATGGCGGAATTGCGGCAGTTGTTTTCTATTTCGATGTGGGCAAATTCGTTCTGTTCCAGCACGGGGCCGATGTCCTTCCAGTCACCGAAGACGATTTTGCAGCCGTTCCCCGCGGGGAACTCATGGCAATTGGGGAAGGGGACCGGCTCCTGTTCCCAGACATAGACCTTGACGGGGGTCTTCTTTTCCGCATCGCGAATATAGGCAATGATTTCTTCCGCGTTCATCATAGTAGATTCTCCTTTTGGTGTCGTTTTCTTTATGGTATCACTTTTTCCGAAAAAGCACAAGGGGAAATTGACAGCCCCCGGGAAAGAGAATATAATAAAGGAAAATTTGCCCGGAGGCGATATTATGGAACTAATTGATGACCGCCGCGCCCTGCACCGGATTCCGGAGCTGGACCGGCTTTTGCCCCAGACCATGGCCTATCTGCGCGCGTCCCTGGAAAAGCTGAACTGCAAGGTGTTTTCCCCCATGGAAAGCGCGCTGTGCGCCTATTTTGACTTTGGCCAGAAGGAGGCCATTGCCTTCCGGGCGGACGCGGATGCCCTGCCCATTCAGGAGCGGAACAGGGTGGACTACCGCTCGGAGCACGAGGGCTGTATGCACGCCTGCGGCCACGACGGCCACATGGCTATTTTGCTGGAGTTAGCCCGCCGCCTGAATGAAAAGAAGACCCTGCCCAGAAATGTTTTGCTGGTCTTCCAGCCCGCGGAGGAGACCACCGGCGGGGCCAAGGACCTGTGCGCCACCGGCGTGTTCCGGGCCCACAGGGTCCAGGCGATTTTCGGCCTGCACCTGTGGCCCCAGCTGCCGGAGGGCATCATTGCCAGCCGGAAAAACGAGATGATGGCGAGATCTTGCGAGGTCCGGGTGGATGTCTACGGCAAGACCGCCCATATCGCCAAGGCACAGGAGGGCGTGGATGCCCTGGCTGCCGGTGTGGACTTCTATCAGCGGGTAATGAAGCTGGAGGGGGCGCTGCCCAAGAACATTTTCAGGCTCCTGAAATTCGGCAAGTTTGAAAGCGGCACCGTGTGCAACGCCCTGTCAGACCACACTCATATGGAGGGGTCTCTGCGGGCGTTCCAGGACGAGGTGTTCTATTCCATCCGGGCGGGCATTGTGTCCATTGCCAAGGACATTGAGCGCGCCTACGGGGCCACCGTCAACGTGTATATGACGGAGGGGTACCCCGCCGTGATGAACCCCCCGGACCTGCACAACCGGGTGCGGAAGGCCGTGGGCTTCTTCGAGCTGGACGGGCCCACCATGACCGCGGAGGACTTCTCCTGGTATCAGAAGTCCCTGCCCGGCATGTTCTTCTTCCTGGGGGTAGGGGACACCCCGGCGCTGCACTCGGACAACTTTAACTTTAACGAGGAGATCCTGGTAAAGGGCGTGGATTTCTTCGAGGAATTGGCGGAGAAGTTCCAATGATTCCCATCAACCACCATTTAGACCCCCTGGAGCGCAGCGGCATCCGCCTGTTTACCAATCTGGCGCGGCAGACCCCGGATTGCCGTGGGCTTACCATTGGGGAGCCGGATTTGCCCACCCCGGAGCCCATCAAGCAGGCGGCGGTGCTTGCCCTGGGGCAGGACCAGACCCACTACGCCCCCAACCAGGGCACGGCCTCCCTGCGCCGGGCCATTGCGGAATTTGAAACCAACCGGGGCAGACGAACAGGCCCGGAGGAGGTGCTGGTCACCGTGGGGGCCACCCAGGCACTCTACACCGCCCTGACCGGCATTTTAAACCCCGGGGAGGAGGTCATCATCCCCATCCCCGCCTTTTCCCTTTACGATACCATTGTCACCGCGGCGGGGGGTAAGAGTGTCTTTTTGGACGTGAGCAAGACGGATTTCCAGCTCACGGAGGAAGCTCTGTCGGCGGTTTTAACCCCCAAAACCAAGGCGATTGTCCTCAATTCCCCCTGCAATCCCACAGGGGTAATTCTAAACGAAAAGAGCCTGGATGCGGTGGAACAGGCGGCTGCCGGGCGGGAGATTTATGTCATCTGCGACAACGTCTACAATCAGCTGGTCTATGCCCCCTGTCCGGATTTTACCACCCGGGCCGCTCTGCGGGGGCAAATCATCCTTTGCCAGAGCTTTTCCAAGCCCTATGCCATGACCGGCTGGCGGGTGGGGTATCTGGTGTGCCCGGAGGCGCTTATGGAGCGGCTGCTGCTCCTCAGCGCCGCGGAAATCGCTGCGGTGCCCACCTTTATCCAGGCGGCGGCGGAGACGGCGCTGGGGGTCCCTGTGGAGCCTATGCGGGCGCTGTATGAAAAAAGACGGGACGACATGTGTGCCCGCCTGGACCGGATGGGCCTTACCTACCCGCGGCCCCAGGGTGCCTTTTATGTCTTCCCGGAGATTTCCAAATTCGGCATTCCCTCCTGGGAGTTTTGCCGCCGGATGATTCAGGAGGCGGGCCTTGCCGCCGTCCCCGGGGTGTGCTTTGGCACGGAGGGGTACATCCGCCTGTCCTATTGCTACGGCGACGAGGAACTGAAAACAGGCCTGGACCGGCTGGAAAAATTTATCGGGAACCTATAAAATAACAATGGGAGCGATACATATGAAATATTTAATCGTTGTGGACATGCAGGTGGATTTTATTGACGGCAGCCTGGGTTCTCCCCAGGCCCGGGCCATTGTGCCCAAGGTGGTGGATTTGGTAAACCGCTTTGACGGCCAGGTGATTTTCACCCGGGATACCCACGGCCCCAATTACCTGAAAACCCAGGAGGGGCGGAAGCTTCCCGTGGAGCACTGCATCCACGGAACCCCCGGCTGGCAGATTTGCGGGGAGCTGCAGCCCTTTGCCAGGGACGTGGTGGATAAGCTGAGCTTTGGCAGCATCGCCCTGCCCAGGCTCCTGGCCCAGAACGGCACCCCGGAGGAAATCACCCTGTGCGGCCTGTGCACGGACATCTGCGTGATTTCCAACGCCATGATTTTAAAAAGCGCGTTCCCGGAGACTCCGGTGTATATCGAGGCCTCCTGCTGCGCCGGTGTCACCCCCGAGAGCCACGAAACGGCCCTGAACGCCATGCGGGCGGTGCAGATTGAAGTGAGGGTATGAAGCGGCAGCACCTTCTCCGGTGGGGAAGGTTGCAAAGGGGCTGTTAGAAAAGCATGTCACTGGTTGGCAGCCCCCCGGTTGAATGGAAACAGCTTGGTTTTACTGCCAAGATGTTTGTAGATCCGGGGGATTGCCACACCAGTCTGCGGACTGGTTCGCAATGACAGGTTGTTTTCTAACAGCCCCCTTTTTGCGGGTAGTAGAACCCTTTTGCGAGATGGAGGCTGGCGGACAGAGGGAGAAGGATGAAACGCCCGGGGGGAAATGAGAATTTTTGCAAAAAAACACGTGACATTCCCGCCTCCTTGTGCTAGAATCCCCGGTAGAATACTTTGGAGGGGAACGCAATGAAGAACCAAGCCGCTACCCGGCAGATTACGGAGGGCGTGATCTGGAAGCAGATTCTGGCTTTCTTTTTCCCCATTTTACTGGGGACCTTTTTTCAGCAGATGTACAATACGGTGGATACCGTCATTGTCGGGCGCTTCGTCAGCACCCAGGCCCTGGCGGCGGTGGGGACCGCGGGGCCGCTGGTCAATATGATTAACGGCTTTTTTACCGGCCTCAGCACCGGTGCCACGGTGATTCTTGCCCAGTATTTTGGGGCGGGAAACCGGGAAGGGGTCCGGAAGGCGATGCATACGGGCATCACCCTGTCCCTGCTGCTGGGCCTTGCGATTATCCTTCTGGGCTGCGGCCTGGGACCGACGGTGCTTCGGTGGATGAAAACCCCGGAGGAATGCCTGGACATGGCCTCCCTCTACGTCCGCATTTATTTTGCCGGGGCCATAGCCTCTATGCTCTATAATATGGAGGCGGGCATCCTCCGGGCCATGGGGGATTCTCAGCGGCCGGTGATTTCCCTGATTGTGGCCTGTGTTGTCAATATCATTATGGATATTGTGCTGGTGGTGTTCCTGAAAATGGGCGTTGCCGGCGCGGCGCTGGCTACGGTGATTTCTCAGATTGTCAGCGCGGCCATGCTGCTGTTCGTCCTGCTGCGGGAGCGGGAGAACCCCTTAAACCTCCGGTGCCTGGGGCTGGATTTGGGCCTCCTGGGCCGGATTATGGCCATCGGCGTGCCCGCGGGGCTGCAGCTTGTGATGTTCGACCTGTCCAACACCCTGATTCAGTCCGGCATCAATTCCTTTGGCTCGGTGGTCATGGCGGCCTGGACGGCCTATACCAAGACCGATGCCCTGACCTGGATGATTTCCGGTGCCTTCGGTGTGGCCATTACCACCTTTGTGGGGCAGAACTACGGTGCCCATAAATATGACCGGGTGCGGCAGAGCGTCCGGGTGTGCATGGCCATGAGCATCGGCACAGTGGGGCTCCTGAGCCTGGTGATTGTCCTGTTCCGGCAGTTCATTATGGGTATTTATACCACGGATGCCCAGGTAATTGAAACCGGGAGCTATATCGTATCGGTGATTGCGCCCTTTGTGGCGATTTTCATGCCGGTGGAAATTTTCGCCGGTACCATGCGGGGTATGGGGGATTCCCTGAAGCCCACGGTGATTATCTGCCTCAGCGTCTGCGTGGTCCGGGTTGTGTGGCTTGCTACGGTGGTGCGCCGGTGGCACGCTTTGATTTTGCTCTGTGTCTGCTATCCCATCACCTGGATTCTGGCGGCCGGAGTCTTCCTGTATGTCTATTTCCACAGCTTCCAAAAGCGTCTGAAGGAGGAACACGTATGAAAAAGCTGATGCCCGTTCTTCTGGCGGCCCTCCTGCTGCTGGGCTGTGCCCGGCAGGCAGAGCCCACGGAATCGGAGGAACAAACCTCACTCCCTGTGACCCAGCCAACCCAGAACACCACGGAAGCGCCCACCACGGAACCGCCGGACCCTGTGGCGGAAATCCTGGAAGGGCTCAGTCTGGAGGAAAAGGTCGGCCAGCTGTTCCTGGCTCGGTGCCGTGCGGAGACGGCCATAGAGGATATTGAAAATTACCACCTGGGGGGCTATGTGCTCTTTGGGGTGGATTTTCAGGAGGAAACCCAGGATAGCCTGAAAAGTAAGCTCTGTTCCTACCAGGACGCATCCCCAATCCCCATGCTTCTGGCGGTGGACGAGGAGGGCGGAACGGTCTGTCGGATCAGCCGGTATCCTGCCTTCCGCAGCGAAAAATTCCCGGAGCCCCGGGAATCCTATGAAAAGGGCGGCTTGGCGCTGGCCCTGAGCATGGAGTCGGAAAAAGCCTATCTGCTGCACAGCCTGGGGCTGAATGTCAATCTGGCCCCGGTGTGCGATATCAGCCAGAATCCGGATGCCTTTATGTACCACCGCTCCCTGGGGGCGGACCCTGTCACCACCGGCGCGTTCGTAACCGGCACCCTGGAGCGGATGTGGGAGTGCGGGGTAGGCGGGGTGATGAAGCACTTCCCGGGCTACGGGGAAAACGGCGACACCCACACCGGCCAGGTGACGGACACCCGCTCCCTGGAGGAGCTGGAAGGCCGGGACCTGGTGCCCTTTGCCGCGGGCATCGCCCAGGGCCTGGGGGCCATCCTCGTCAGCCACAATATTGTTACGGCCCTGGACAGCAGCCTGCCCGCCTCGCTGTCGCCCAAGGTTGTGGATTATCTGCGGAACAACATGGGCTTCCAAGGGGTCATTGTCACAGACGACCTGGTCATGGGGGCGCTGGGGGAATACACCCCGGAGGAGGCGGCGGTGCTGGCGGTACAGGCCGGGGCGACACTTCTGTGCAGCACGGATTTTGACACCCAGATTCCCGCGGTTCTGGAGGCCGTCCGGGATGGCCGTATTTCAGAGGCAGCCATCGACGATGCCGCCTACCGAAACCTCACCTGGAAGCTCCAACTGGGGCTGATATAGGCTTCCCCCGGGGGAAGCTGTCAGGGCACAGCCCTGACTGATGAGGGGCGGTACAGACCGATGCCAGGAAAAAATCTAAGCAAATTCGCATTCAGCTGGACGGAAGCTAAAAATATAAGGGAAAAGACGCTCTGCCAAAAAGCAAAGCGTCTTTTTTGCTGCTTGTAGCTTGAGCGTTCACCGCTTGGGATAGTACTGGATTCTCAGAATCCCTGCGTCGTCGGTTGACACGCTGGCCTCCACCTCGTAAACCTGCCGGATAAGCTCCGGGGTCAGAACCTCCCGGGGGGAGCCCTGGGTGATGATGTGGCCGTCCTTCATGACCACCAGCCGGGTGCAGTACATGGCGGCGATGTTCAGGTCGTGGATGGCGGAAATCACCGTCCGGTTCAGACCCTTGACAATGTCCAATAGCTGCAGCTGATACTTGATGTCTAAGTGGTTCGTGGGCTCGTCCAGAATCAGGCAGGGGGTCTGCTGGGCCAGGGCCCGGGCCAAAATCACCCGCTGCTGCTCGCCGCCGGAAAGGGTCTGGAAGCTGCGGTCCCGGAAATGGAGCATCCCCACGGTTTCCAGCGCCTCGTCCACAATCCTGTAGTCCTCCGCGTTGTCCCGCTCCATGGCCTTCTTGTGGGGGGAGCGGCCCATGAGGACTACGTCCCGGACGGAGAACTCAAAATTATAGTAGTTGTGCTGGGCCAGCACCGCAATGCTCTTGGCAGACTGCCGATAGGACATGGACAGAAGGCGCTCCCCGTCCAGCAGCACCGCCCCGGAGTCGGGCTTCAGGGTCCGGTAGATGCATTTGAGCAGAGTGCTTTTGCCGCTGCCGTTGGGGCCGATGATGCCCACAAAATCCCCGGTGTCGGCCTCGATGCCCACGCCTTTGAGAATCTGGTTTCCGCCCAGGGCGGCTTTGATATCGCTTGCCTCAATTCTCATGACGCGCCACCTCCGAAGCCGTAGCGTTTTCTCGCCATGAGGTAGATGAAGCAGGGCGCGCCGATGATGGAGGTCAGTACGCCGATGGGCAGCTCCTGCCCCGGGATAATCACCCGGCAGGCCACATCGGCCCACACCAGGAAGATGGCACCCACCAGGGCGGAGATGGGCAGCAGCCGCCGATGGTCCGTACCCACCAGCATCCGCACCACATGGGGAACCACCAGGCCTACAAAGCCAATCATGCCCGCGGCGTAAACCGCGAAGCCCACCAGGGCGGCGCTGACCAGCAGGTATAGCTGCCGCCAGCGGTGCAGGTCTGTGCCCAGAGTGATGGCGGCCTCGTCGCCCAGAAGCATCAGGTTCAGCACCCGGAACTGGGTCAGGAAGAAGCCCACGCCCAGAAGGGTTACCAGGGCCACAACCCCGTCAATGCTCCAGGTGGCACCGCCCATGGAGCCCATGAGCCAGTAGGTCACCGTCTGCATCCCCTCTTTGTCGTGGGCATAGTAGACGATGAAATTGGAAAAGGCGGAGCACACGGAGCTCAGGGCCATGCCCGCAAGCAGCAGCTTGACGGAGTTCGCGTGGCCGCCTACGTTGGCCAGGGCCACCACAGCCACAGAGATGCCGAAGGCCCCTAAAAAGGCCATTACGCCCACAAAGTTGCTGCCGAACATGGTGCCAATCCCCAGCATCACCGCCGCCGTCGCGCCCAGAGACGCGCCAGAGGAGATACCCAGCACATAGGGGTCCGCCAAGGGGTTTTTCACAATGGCCTGCATAACAACGCCGCAGGTAGCCAGGCCCATGCCGATGGCGGCGGCCAGCAGAATCCGGGGCAGGCGGATATACCAGACGGTCCTGTAGAGACTGCCGGTGCCCCACTGGGCATCCCCGGAGAGAATATGGCCCAGCTTTTGGAAAATCACGGTGTAAACATCCCGAAATGGGATTTGGGTGGAGCCAATGGTCACGGCCCAGAGGATGGACAGTACCAGCCCCGCAATCAGCGCAACGACCACAAATGCCGTTGCGGGGGCCTGACGAATCAGGCCCCCATTGCTCTTTTCCTTCATTACTTCGCCAGGTCGGGATACATACCGGCGGCGAAGGTGCGGATGCCGTCAATGCAGCGCACGGTAGCGGCGTACATATCGCCCAGCATGATGGTGTAGACGCGGCCGTTCTGCACGGCGGACAGGTCCGCAAAAGCGGGATCGTCCAGAACCTTGGAAACCATCTCGGCTTCCACGTTCTCGGTCCGGGCCATGTAGACCACGAAAATCACATCGGGATCCAGGGCAACCAGGTCCTCCTTGCCAATCTGGCTGGCATCGGGGTCGGCCAGGGTGCCGCCCAGGGAGGTGACCATGTCGCCGCCCAGCTGCTTGGCACCATAGTTGCTGATGTCGTCGCCCAGGAACTCAATGACGGAAACTCTGGGGGATTCCTGACCGGCGGTCTTTGCCAGCACGTCCGCAATCTCGGTCTTCATCTCGTCCACAATGGCCTGAGCCTTATCCTCGCAGTTGAAGATCTTGCCGATGTTCAGAAGGTCGGTGTACTCGTTTTCCAGAGTACGGTTGCCGCCGTTGCGGCGGGTGTTGCTGCTGATGTAGGTGTTGGTGCCGTTGGCAATCCACTCCTTCTGGTCGCCCAGGTTCTTCTCAGAGAACAGGGAGCCCCAGGAGAAAATCAGGTCCGGCTCCAGCATGGTGACGGTCTCCTTATCGGGAGCGAACACGTCCTCATTGTAATTCATCTTGGACAGGCCCTCTTCCCACTCGGTCTTCACAGGGTTGTCCAAGCCGTAGGAAGCGATGACATGGTCCTCCAGGCCCAGAGCAATCATGGTCTCGATGGTGCCCTGGTAGACGCAGATGACCCGCTCGGGGGCTTTTTCGTAGGTGGTGGTGATTTCGTTGCCCTCGTAGTCGTAGGTGGTAACGGTTACGGGGTAGTAGCTCTCGGCCTCGGTGGAAGCCTCGGTTGCGGCCTCCGTGGCAGCCTCGGTGGTCTCCGGGGCGGCAGTGGTCTCGGGAGCGGTGGTGGCAGTGGACTGCCCGCCGCAGGCGGCCAGGGAGACCACCAGCAGGACGGCCAGCATCCCGCAGAAGAGTTTCTTCAGATTGTTCATTGATTACACCTCATATTTCTATTTTCAACCGGGAGTCCCGGATGAATGCGCAAAAAAATCCGCGCCTGGAACAGACGCGGATAAATTGAGCATTTGGGGTTCTCAACAAAATTTCCCGCTTCCGGTTCCGGCAGAAGCAAAGGCCTTTCGGGGTGACCTGACTTAGCGTTCAAAATGCATCACAGTGACCGACTCGCGGGGCTTCTCACCCCATTCCCCCCAGCGAAGCACCGACCGCGGGAAAGACCTGTAGATATATAGTACTTAAAAGCGCGGAAAATATTGTAATATACCTGAGACGTTTTGTCAAGATTTTTCTTTTTTCTCCGGCCAGAAGGGCTCCGGGCAGCAGCCGCCCCGTTGGCGAATCTGCAGCTCCTGGCTCTTGACGCTGACGGTGGTGCAGGGGGCAATGGAGCTGGTGATGAATACGTTGGAGCCGATAACGCTGTCCCGGCCAATGACGGTGTCTCCGCCCAGAATGGAAGCGCCGGCGTAGATGGTCACATTGTCCTCAATGGTGGGATGGCGGCGCTTGCCCCGCAGGCTCTGGCCGCCCCGGGTGGTCAGAGCGCCCAGTGTTACGCCCTGATAGATTTTTACATGGTCCCCAATCACGGTGGTCTCGCCGATGACGATGCCGGTGCCGTGGTCGATAAAGAAGTATTTTCCGATGGTTGCTCCGGGGTTGATGTCGATGCCGGTGACGCTGTGGGCGTGCTCGGTCATAATCCGGGGCAGCAGGGGAACCCCCATGGAGTAGAGAATGTGGGCAAGGCGGTATACGGTGATGGCAAAGATGCCGGGGTAGCAGTAGACAATCTCGTCGGTGCTGTAGGCGGCGGGGTCACCCTCGTAAAAGGCCTCCACGTCGGTCTGCACCACGGCGCGCAACGCGGGAATCGCCCGGAAAAATTCCAGGCTGATATTCTGGGCCTTTTCCTGGGCGGCCTCCTCAGAAAGCTCCGCCCGGAAGAGCATGGTCATCTGCTTGACCAGGTTGTACATCACATCCTCGATGAGCATGGACAGGTTGTGATGGGTATTGTAGATGCGGTAGTTTCTGTCTCGGCTGAAGCCCGGGTAGACAATGCGCATGAGCTTGCCAATCATGTCGATGACCACGGTTTTGTCCGGGCTTGCAAAGGGGTCCATGCGGTCGATGCTGCGGCCATTGCGGTAGTCGTCCAGAATGGTATCGACAATGGTCTCTACCTGCTGTTCCATGGTTGCCATGGCAATTCCTCCTAATTATGGTATGAAACAATCCCCGAATCGTCCGGCTTTGGGATGGCAGATTCGGGGATTTGTGGTTTCTTAGGTTCTCTTCAGTCCTCTACCCGGCGAATCTGGGCACCCAGGGCGGTGAGCTTTCCAATCAGGTCCTCATAGCCCCGCTCCACAAAATGAATGTCCTCCACCTGGGTGGTGCCCTGGGCGCTGAGGCCCGCGATTACCAGGGCCGCGCCGGCCCGCAGGTCGTGGGCATAGACTCTGGCCCCGTGGAGGGAATCTACGCCGATGACGGTGGCGGTCTTCCCGTCGATGCGGATTTTGGCCCCCATATTCTCCAGTTCTGAGCAGTAGCCGAAGAACCGGGTTTCGTAGACGCTTTCGGTCAACCGGCTGGTGCCCCTTGCCAGGGCCATGCACACGCAGACCTGGGCCTGCATATCCGTGGGGAAGCCGGGGTAGGGCCGGGTCTTCACGGTGGTCATTCGCAAGGGTTCATTGCGGATGACCCGGATGGCATCGTCAAATACAATCACCTTGGAGCCCATTTCCTGGAGCTTGGTGGTGATGCACTCCATGTGCTTTGGAATTACGTTCTGGACCAGCACATTGCCGCCGGTGGCGGTGACGGCTGCCATATAGGTGCCTGCCTCAATCTGGTCCGGGATGATGGCGTAGGTGCCGCCCTTCAGGGTGTTCACGCCCCGGATTTTGACGGTATCCGTACCGGCACCGGTAATCCGGGCACCCATAGTATTCAGGAAGTTGGCCAGGTCCACAATGTGGGGCTCCTTGGCCGCGTTTTCAATAATGGTCTGGCCGGGGAGCAGGGTGGCGGCAACCATAATGTTGACGGTTGCGCCCACGCTTGCCATATCCAGGGAAATCCGGGCACCGTGGAGCCCCTCTTCCGTGGGTTTGAGAGAAATATAGTCCGCCCGCTCGTCTACGTCGGCACCCAGGGCCAGGAAGCCCTTGATGTGCTGGTCGATGGGCCGGGAGGCAAAGTTGCAGCCTCCGGGCAGGGCCACATGGGCATGGCCGAAGCGGCCCAAAAGCGCACCCATCAGGTAGTAGCTGGCTCGCATTTTCCGGACCAGCTCCGGATTGGGGGTGGTGCACTGGACCCCTGTGCTGTCCAGCTCCACCACGTGGGGCTCCGGGTAGGCGAGCTTAACACCCATTCCCTCCAGAATATCCAGAAGGATTCGGACATCGGAGATGTCCGGTACGTTTTCCACGCGGCATTTTCCGCTGACCAGCAGCGCAGCCGGCAGAATGGCAACCGCCGCATTTTTCGCACCGCTGATGGTGACGGTTCCCTCCAGGGGCCTTCCGCCGTTGATTTCATATCTGGCCAAGGAATAATCCTCTCCTTGTGATAAATTCGGGGATAGAACATTAAAATTCCAGAGTATTCTATCACGAAACGCGGAATTTGTAAAGAAGAATTCTTTTTTACCGGCGGAGGCCCTTGGGATAGTGATTTTTGAGCTGGGTTCCGTCGCCCTTTCCCCAGCCGATGCTGTAGCCGTCCACGGTGACGAGGCACCAGCCCTTGGTCTTCCCAGGCAGCACCTCGCCATGGAGATAGGCCCGGATTTCCGGCCCGTCGGCGGAAAAGTCCACGTTTTGGGCAAAGTCTTTTCCCCAGAGGGCCAGGGCGTGGGCCGGGTCTATGCGGTCTTTTTTCAGGGCCCCCAGCTCCAGTCCTGCCCGCAGGACCCGCAGACCCGGAAGCGCAGGGGTCCCCAGGGGGGCCAGGTACAGCCGGTCGCCAAAGCAGAGACCAATCCCTTCCGGCAGGTTCACCCCGTCTTCCTTCGCAAAGGAAAGCCAGGGCTTTGGCAGAGGCTGGCCTTTTTCCAGCGGAATTTCCGTTTCTTCCCCTTCCAGCTTACGCAGAACCGCCCCAAAGTGTCCCTCGCCCCAAAGCTTATGGGGCCACATGCGGTAAGTGGCCTGAGGGCCGGGGATGAACCAGGGGGCATCCACCGCTTCCGGGGCAAATTCCGGGTGGCGGGCGAGAAAGGCAGCGACGGCCTCCTCGTCCTCCTCCGGGGCAAAGGTGCAGGTGGAGTACACCAGCCGTCCGCCGGGCTTTAGGAGCTTCGCGGCGTTGTCCAGAATCTCCGCCTGCCGGGCAGCGCACATCTCCACCGTCTCCTGACTCCAGTCCGTCACGGCGGCCTCCTCCTTGCGGAACATCCCCTCCCCGGAGCAGGGGGCATCCACCAGGACCCTGTCAAAAAAGCCGGGAAGCCGCTTGGCTAGGCTTTCTGTTTTTTCGTTGGTGACAATGGCGTTGGCAACCCCCATGCGCTCGATATTCCGGGCCAGAATCTTGGCCCGGGCGGGGCTATATTCGTTGCACAGCAGAAGCCCCTCTCCTCTCATCCTCCCGGCAATCTGGGTGCTTTTCCCTCCGGGGGCGGCGCAGAGGTCACAGACGGTTTCCCCGGGCTGGGGGTCCAGCAGGGCCACCGCGGACATGGCGCTGGCTTCTTGCAGATAGTATACCCCGGCCTCATGGTAGGGGTGCAGCCCGGGCCGGGACTGGGGGTCATAATAGTACCCCATGGGCTCCCAGGGCACCGGGTCCCCTACAAATGGCAGCTTAGGTACTGCCCCTTTCAGGGGATTGAACCGCAGCGCCACCGCTCTTGGCCGCTCCAGGCTCTCCAAAAACGCCGGGTAGTCCGCCCCCAGCTGGCGCTCCATTCTCTTCAAAAACGCTTCGGGAAGCATAGAAAATCTCCTTTGGGTTGTTTTTGAAATTATGATAGCACAACTTCTCAGGATTATCTACCGGGAAATAGAATTTGTGGTGAAACAAGCAGAATTGACATTCAACGAAAGCAAGGTAGACCATTGGGCTGGTTCCCTCCGGGGGCCCCTTTCTTGTCCCGCCAAGAAGCTCCCCGCCGGAGGCACCTAGCCAAACGGACTGCCTAGTTAACGTTGAACAAAAAGAGTATCGTTTAATGAATAGCCTCCCGCAAAAAAATCTTGCAAAAGAAGAGAACATGTGCTATAATATCCCCGAAATATCCAAAAGCTGCGATTGGGCTGCCGTTTGTTGGTTTGCATTTCAGAGAGCGCGGGGTGGTGGGAGCCGCGTATGTGCAGGAAACAGGCTTTCTCCCAGGAGCCGCCGCCTGAAAAAGAAGTAGGGTTGGTCGGGTGACACCGTTATCTGTCTTGGGCGTGTCAGCGCCCCAAAGTGTGCCGCGAGAGCGGCAAATTGCGGGTGGTACCGCGGAAGGATTGCCTTTCGTCCCGGTGTGGGATGGAGGGTATTTTTTATACCCAAATTACCAGAAATCATCTTTCGTAACAGGAGGAGAAATTATGAAGGAACAATTGGAAAGCATTCGGCAGCGTGCGTTTACGGCCCTGGAGGAAGCTTCCACCCCCGCCGCTCTGGAGGAGCTGCGGGTGAAGATGCTGGGCAAGAAGGGCGAGCTTACCGCTGTTTTGAAGCAGATGGGCAAGCTCTCCGCCGAGGAGCGGCCGGTGATGGGCCAGATGGCCAACTCCGTCCGGGCTGCCATTGAGGAAAAGCTGGAGCAGCGGAAGGAGACCATCCACGCCGCCGCCATGGAGGCCAAACTCGCCGCTGAGGCCATCGACGTGACCATCCCCGGCGAACAGTTTACCATCGGCCACCAGCACCCCATGAACCAGGTCCTGCAGCAGATTAAGGATACCTTCGTGGGCATGGGCTACCAGGTGGTAGAGGGCCCGGAGGTGGAGCTGGCGGACTACAACTTCACCCGGCTGAACATCGAGGAGGGCCACCCCTCCCGGGACCGCAGCGATACCTTCTATTTTACCGATGACGATTCCGTCCTACTGAGAACCCAGACAAGCCCCATGCAGATTCGGGTGATGGAAAACGCCAAGCCCCCCATCTGCATCCTGGCCCCCGGCCGGGTGTTCCGGAAGGACGAGGCCGATGCCACCCATTCCCCCATGTTCCATCAGATTGAGGGCCTGGTGGTGGCCGAGGACATCACCATGGGCGACCTGAAGGGCGCGCTCATCGGCATTATGCGGAAAATCTACGGCGAGAACGCCCAGATGCGGTTCCGCCCCCATCACTTCCCCTTCACCGAGCCCAGCTGTGAGATGGATATGCAGTGCCACAAGTGCCACGGCTCCGGCGAGATTGACGGCCAGGTCTGCTCCACCTGCCACGGTGAGGGCTGGATTGAGCTGCTGGGCGCGGGCATGGTGCATCCCACGGTTCTGGAAAACTGCGGCATCGACCCGGAGAAGTACTCCGGCTTCGCCTTCGGCATGGGCCTGGAGCGGATGGCTATGGGCCGCCTGAAAATCAACGACCTGCGTCTGATTTTCGACAACGACGTTCGGTTCCTGAACCAGTTCTGAGGAGGGAAAGAAAATGAAACTGAACAGAAAATGGATTAACGAGGAATTCGTGGACCTGCATGAGGTCAGCGATAAGGAATTTGTGGAAACCCTGACGGTCTTCGGCCAGAAGGTGGAGACCTGGGAGCGGATGGACGCAGAAATCAAAAACGTTGTTGTGGGCAAGGTTCTGTCCATGGTCCGCCACCCCAACTCTGACCACATGTTCATCTGCCAGGTGGACGTGGGCCAAGAAGCGCCCGTACAGATTGTCACCGGTGCCCAGAACGTCCACGAGGGGGATCTGGTGCCCGCCGCCCTGCACAACTCCTATCTGCCCGGCGGCGTACACATTACCAAGGGCAAGCTCCGGGGCGAAGTTTCTAACGGGATGCTCTGCTCCTTTGCCGAGCTTGGTCTGACCCAGAATGACCTGCCCGGTGTCTACGCCGACGGCATCTGGATTCTGGAGCCCGATGCCGGAAAGCCCGGCGATGACATCAACAAGGTCATCGGCAACGACGATACCGTGGTAGACTTTGAAATCACCAACAACCGCCCGGACTGCTACTCCATCATCGGTCTGGCCCGGGAGACCGCCGCGGCCTTCGGCCAGCATATGCGCCATCATGAGCCGGTGGTCCACGGCTCCAACGCCGGTTCCATCTTCGACCACCTGGATGTAGAGGTGGAGGCGGAGAACCTGTGCAACCGCTACACCTCCCGGATGGTGGCCAATGTGAAAATCGGCCCTTCCCCCAAGTGGCTGCGGCAGCGGTTGAGAGCCAACGGAGTCCGGCCCATCAATAACATTGTGGATATCACCAACTATGTCATGCTGGAGTACGGCCAGCCCATGCACGCCTTTGACTACCGCTATGTTTCCTCCGGCAAGATTGTGGTCCGGGAGGCCAAAGAGGGTGAGTCCATGACCACCCTGGAGGGCACCCAGCGGATGCTGAAGCCCGGTATGCTGGTGATTGCCGACGAGACGAAGCCCATCGGCCTGGCCGGCATTATGGGCGGCCTGAATTCCGAAATCCGGGACGACACCACCATGGTGGTCTTCGAGTCCGCCAACTTCGACGGCACCTCCATCCGCCAGACCGCCCTGGCCCTTGGCATGCGTACCGAGGCCTCCGGCAAGTTCGAAAAGCA
>OIZI01000142.1_pt1 | contig 37237 bp, 33 predicted proteins | sample 1588441 | NCBI WGS metagenome assembly OIZI01 (sample SAMN03283284) | human gut metagenome | biome: human-associated habitat; material: feces | host: Homo sapiens | place: Peru | collected 2012 | reverse complement strand
AAAAACGCCGCCTGCTGCGCACCATCGTCAAAAAGGTGGTCTGGGACGGCAAAAATGCCTATGTGTACCTGTTTGCAGAGGACGGAGAGGCAGATTTGCCGCCCATTGACCAACCTATGTATCCGTTTGGAGAGGATAGTGAATGAAATCCTCATGTACTTTCGCTCCCAGCGGAAAAGCGCCCAGGATGTGTCGTTGTCGGATTACATTGAAACCGGGGCAGAGGGTGCGCCGCTGGAGCTGATGGATGTCCTCAGCGAGGACTGCGATTTATTGGAGGAGGTCAGCGGCCGGGAAACGGTGGCCAGGCTGCGGCGGGCGGTGGAGCGGTGCCTGAGCGAGCAGGAGCGGCAGGTGGTGGTGCTCCGCTACGGTCTCGGCGGCGGAACGCCTCTGCGCCAGCGCCAGGTAGCAGAGCGTCTGGGCCTCAGCCGGAGCTACATCTCCCGCATCGAAAAGCGGGCCCTGGGAAAACTCCGGGCAGAACTGGAATAAAGTGCGCCCCCACCTGAAAATCGGGTGGGGGCCTATGTCCGTGTGTAAGATGGATGTTTGCCTTCCTGGTGTGGATGATATTGGGAGTAACTTGCCAAGACGCCCAAACGTTGAAACATCCTCAATCAGTTGGATTCTGCGGTTGCCATTGGATTATTCGTTGTGATCAAATGATGGAATAATGCTCCGACCAGATTGGATGTGTTGAGAAAGTGACAGGAGACAACGTTTGCACGCTTTGCCGTAAATGGTATATTGTCATATATGTAGTTCACATTGTTTGTAAGAGATTCCATCAAGAGTGTCTGCTGGCTGATTCCACCCCCTATCACAAAGAGTTCGGGATCAAAGATGGCTTGAATATTAAAAATGATTCTTGCCAGGCCTTGCGTGAATATATCGATCGCATCGAGCACGCGTTCATCTCCTTGACTGGCCATTTCAAAAATACTTACACCATTCAATTCATCCGCTGAAATACCTGTTCGCTGTTCAACCAAACGATATAGGTTTGTGATACCGTTCTGATAACCTACCGAATTGCGAATATCTGTAATATCACCATCTTTCTCTATAAAGCTGAACTCACCGGCGGATAAATGACTGCCTTTGTGAATGCGTCCATCCTTGACAAGGGCACCGCCTACGGCAGAACCCAACACCATTACTACCCCGTCCTTGCAGTTTTTCAGATTTCCTTTCCAAAGTTCGGCTAAGGCAGCACATCGTGCATCGTTTTCCAATGAGACACGCAAACCATACTTCGCCTCTAAAATAGCTACCAGAGGCAAATTTTTTACATACCGTAGATTGCCGCCGGTTATGCAAACACCTTTAGCGCTATCGATGATTCCCGGAACACACATGGCAATTCCATCAATATTATGTTTGTTCCTGTGAATAATGGAGTCCAAAACCGTTAGGTAGCTTTCCAAACTGTCCATGGGCGTAGGTGTTTTTTGTATCTCTGAATAGTTCGCGTTTTCGTCCAAAAGCGCGTATTTTATGGCGGTTCCGCCAACATCAATAACGAGGTACCTCATTTGCAACTTCCCCTTGCGATTTGAAAAATGAACAATGAGCGGAAATATTACTGCCCAATTCCGCCGGAATGAATCACATCCCTATACCAATAGAAAGATTTTTTTGGTATGCGGCGCAAATCAAGCACGTCATGATCTGTTCGGTTGACATAAATGAAGCCATACCGTTTGCGTATACCCTCATGCGTACTAATAAGATCAATTGCAGACCATGGGCAATAACCAATAATTTGTACTCCGTCTTCGGCAGCCATCTGCATCTGAATGATGTGCTTTCTTAAATAGTCAATTCGGTAATCGTCAGTAATTTCTCCATTCTGGTCCACGGTATCGTAATCGCCCAATCCATTTTCTGTTACGAGAAGCGGTAACCGATAACGTTCGTATATCGCACGTAAGGTGGTGCGAAAACCTACTGGGTCAACTTCCCAACCAAATTTTGTTTTGCCTAAATACGGATTGTCAACGCCTTCAAAGAATCCTGGTTCTGATGTTCCGGTTTGCTGATCTTGTTTCTGATTCGCTTTTGCAGAACCTGTTGGAGCCTGTACTGTAATCGTATTATAGTAGTTAAAGGCGATAAAGTCTGGCTTCGCGGACTTTAGAATCTCCATATCCCCAGGCAGCATGATGGGTGCAACGCCCTTACGCTTCAGAATATTCAGAGCAAGCGGATTATAATCTCCAAGCACCGCCGCATCAAGATACAGCCAATTTCGAAGAGCCTCAAAATCTTGTGCGGCAAGGATGTCTTCAGGCGCACAAGTGCGAGGGTAAATACAGCATATGTTTGGTGCGGGGCCAATCAAAGCATCCGGCAATAACTCATGACAGAGCTTCATTGCCTTCGCTTGCGCCAGCAGCATATGATGGCTTTGCTGATACAGTGTCTGCCGTGTGTCTTCATCTTTTCCCGACGTTCCCACAGCATCACCGAAGAGAACCATCATGTTTTGCTCATTTATGGTTAGCCAATATTTCACACGGTTACCAAAATGCTCAAATAGTGTTCGTGAATAACGAACGAATGCGTCAATTGTTGACCGATTTCTCCATCCGCCTAATGCCTCTAAGGATGCCGGTAAATCAAAATGATACATTGTAACAATTGGCGTAATACCGTAATTTAAACAAGTATCGATAACCTCACTATAATGCCGGATCCCCAACTCGTTAATGGAGCCAACCCCGTCAGGATATATGCGCGTCCAGGCGATGGAGAAACGATAAGCTTTTAAGCCCATCTTTGCCATTAACGCAATGTCCTCACGAAAACGGTGATAATGGTCACTTGAAACAGTAAAGTCAGCAGTGCCTTCCGGGAGCTGTTTGACATCCTGAACAGATAACCCTTTTCCGTCGTCTTTCGACGCACCTTCGACTTGGTAAGCAGAAGTAGAGGCTCCCCATAAGAAATCATCTCTTAATATCATAATAAAACCCTATCGATTCCAAACTCCGAAATCCGGCCAACGTCTCGCCAATCGGTCTTCGACCGGAGGCAGAGGGGCAAGCTCTTTATGGGGCTCCAACTGATACCAGTAGGCCACGCTCGACCAATCATTTGCCTGATCGTTGTTATGTCCATGCTCAAATGTTACACGAATGGACTTCTGGAAATAAATTGGTTCCTCAATATGGAAACGGTACAAGCTCCATTTACCAAAGTGTTCCTGCGTATCGCTGGCGAGGGAGGTGCCAAAGTAGGGAGAATCATATTCACCGGTCGGAAAACACCATGCGGAATGAAAATAATCTTCTAATCCTGTCCCGTGGATCGTGGGTGGCCAACTTTCACCGTCAATGAAAATCATGTCGTCACCTTCGACAAACCAAGGATGCTGCTGATTCGAAACATTGAAATTGTCAACGTTCAACACCAGACCAACATAAATACCTTTCCCTGTTGCCTCCAGCGCCACGTAGTTTTCATCTCCGGTTAGGTTGCATCCGGGTAATTCTGCCGCGGCATTGCTGGGAGGCGTAGGCTGTGCAACGGGGGTACAAGGATTCTCCCTGTGCCAGGTTGCGTGGAACCGGCCCATATCAGCTGGAATCGGCTCATCGTACAATTCATAATCAACGTGATAGAAGAAACATTCGACAGGCATCTCACTTTGGTTAATGACCTGAATCCGAGCATGCGTGCCGAAAGGCATTGAGAAGAAGGAGTTCATGGCGGGACCGTAAGGACCATTCGGACCGTTGCGTTTCAGCGTGATCATGCTGATGGGCAAGGAAACAAAATGCTTGCTCATGGCATGTCCAACACCAAAGAAATCTCCCAGGGGCGTACGAACGCTTGGGTTTGCTTCTCCATCCCAATACATTTCCAGCACCAGCTTGCGAAGGAACTGCGGAGCTTGGCAAAAAGCTGTCATCCAAATATGCTTAATACAGCCGCAGCCGTCAATATCACACAGAGTAGCAGCTTCGCCGGTTTCTATGCGCACGAAATCCCTATTTGCGCCAGTGCGGTCATAGCTTGATTCACGTCTCGAATGCACCCCATCCTTAATGATGGGCATTCCGCTTAGCGGACTGTTGGGGCTCCATGGGTTCATAATGATATCCTCCTATTGTTGAATGTTGTTATAGACATCGTGGATAGTGTGTTCTGCTGTCAGGATTTCACCGCACCGGCAACAATACCTTTTTGAAAAGCTTCTGCGAAAATCAAGTAGATAATGAGGACAGGAATGGTGGCAATCGAAAGCCCGGCACCAACAGTGCCCCAATCGACAGCATACTGTCCTTCAAAAGACATGATTCCATAGGTCAATGTTTTCTTTTGTGCATCATTGACAAAAGTCATTGCTAACATCAGTTCGTTCCAGGCACTAAGAAATGTAAAAATTACAACTGTTGATATAGCTGGCTTTAACAGGGGAATGATAATGTGGAAAAATATCTGGAAAATGTTGCAACCGTCCAGGCACGCGGCTTCCTCCAACTCCCGAGGAATCGTGCGGATAAAGCCGGACATGATGTATATTGCAAACGGAAGGCCGAATGCAATGTACGGCAAAATCAGCGCTAGCCGAGAATTCAGAAAGCCGATTTTACCCAGCAATTTCATCAGCGGCAGCAGTGTCGCATGCATGGGGATCATATATCCAATCAGGAAAAGCCCGAAAACGGATTTCTGCAATTTCCATTCCATGCGCAGCATTGCATATGCGGCCATACACGCCAGCAATGACACGAAGATGATCGTGACAACTGTGACGATGATACTGTTTTTTAGATATACCCCGATATTTCCTGTTGAAAAGGCTTTTACATAGTTTTCAAAATGAAGTGTTTTTGGAAGTCCCGCAATATTGCCTCCGTAGATTTCGTTATTGCTTTTTAGTGAAAAGGTGAGCATCCAGTAAAAAGGAAAGATTTGCACCGCTGCAACTATCATTAAGATGGCCGTCAATACAATATAACTGGGAGACGTTTTGCTTTTTGCCGTTTCGCTCTGTTTCATTCTGTTTTCCCTCCTCGATGACTATCAACGGTTGCTGAATCATTCCCAAATGCTTTCTGTAAAAACCAGCGGGATATCAGGGTGAAGATGATGCATTCAAGGACAATAAACACCGCAATGGCGCTGCCATATCCGTACTGATTCTTCATAAAGATACTGGTATACATCAATGTTCCAGGAACTTCTGTCGCATGAAGCGGACCGCCGTTTGTCATAACATATACCAGGTCAAACACTTTCAGCGAGCCAACGATGGCAAATGTCACGCAAACAATGATCATGTCTTTTATCATCGGTATGGTCACCCAAATACATCTTTGCAGATAAGAAGCGCCATCAAGACTTGCTGCTTCCAATAATTCATCCGGTACACCTGTAATTGCGGAATACATCATAAGCATATGGTTACCGATATACTGCCAAACTATGGGGATAAATACGGCCATCAGGGCTGTGTTCGTATCTCCCAGCCATTCCCGCTGCCAGCTTCCCAGCCCGATGAGGGCCAGGAAACTGTTCAGCAAACCATAAGAGGGATGGTAGATTTTTTTCCACAATTCGGCGATAATTACCGTTGATACAATTGCCGGCAGGAAAAAGACTGTGCGATAGAATTTCTCCTGTTTCCTGACCTTCGGATGGGTGATTGCCAGAGCCAGAATCAAAGATAGTGTCAACTGGACGAACACGGACAAAAAAGCCAGAATAAACGAATTGAGTAACGCATCAACAAAACCATCTTTGTTACCAACAAAGAGTTTCACATAGTTTTGAAAACCGATATACTTTGCATCACCGACGCCATTCCAGTCTAACAGGCTGTAATATCCAGACATAATAACCGGGTATATCGCAAAAATCGTGTATACAAGCAACGCCGGTAAAATGAAGACTGCGATGGCCCGTTTGTCGGACATGACTTTTCTCATTGTATCACTTCTTTCCTTTCTGTCCGTGCCGTTCAGTTGCAACCGTGAACTACATTACTTTGTATTGATCTGCTGCAGCTGTGCTGCAAATTCTTCGGCAGTAGTTTGATTGAGCATCAGCATGGAGACCAGGTTCATATAATCCACTGCCACATCACTGTCAAAGAAGAAGTCCCAACCAGACATGAACTTGGTTGCGGCAGAAGCCTCGTCAAGAGCCTGCTGGAAGAGCTCGCTGTTGGTCTGAACGTTATCCAGCTTCCAAACGGATAAGCCTAAGCCGTTTTCAAAGCAGTAGGCAGAAATCTTTTGGCTCATGAACAAAACAAAATCGGCTGCTTCTTTGGGGTGCTCACAATTAGGATTGACTGCAAAGTACTCATAAGGACCTGCTTGCATAACGACTTCTGCGGTATTTTCATTGCTGGGGAAGCGGATGATTTTAACCTTTCCTTTTACTGCTGCAGATTCGTCTTCATATGTTGCCAGTCCCCAGGTACCGCAAATAGCCATTGCGGCAGTTCCCTGAGCAAATTCAGCAGCGCCTTCAGTGAAGGTCAGACCAGACACGCCCTTAGAGAAGGAACCGGTCTTTGCCAATTCCAGCAAAATACTGGCAGCTTTGACGGTGACCTCACTGTCAAAAGAAGCTTCCCTGTTGATGGTCTTCATACAGTAGTCGTAGCCGCCTTCACTTAGCATCATCGGCTCGAATAGCTGAATAGCCTGCCACAGCTCTTTATTGCCCATTGCAATAGCAGTTACACCCTGCTCGCTAAATTTTTGGCATACATCAATCATTTCATCCCAAGTGGTGGGATAGTCAATGTTATATTTTTCAAACAGTTCGGTGTTACAGTAAATGCCGTTTACGTGCATATTGAAAGGAACACCATAGATTTTGCCGTCAACAGAGGCGGTTTCGATAACGCCATCATTCAAGTTGTCCAGCTTACCATCCAGATAAGTATTCAGTTCCAGCAGCTTTCCGGCATCAATATAAGGCTGTGCGAAAGCGCCCTTACTCATTAGGAATACATCAGGTGCTTCTCCGGAGGACAGTGCCGTCTTGATCTTGGTTTTGTACGAGCCGGAAGTTGATGTTGTGTGATCAACAACGATTTTGACGTTGGGGTGTTCCTTCTCCCATTCGGCAAGTGCATAGGATACCGCAGCCGCAGTGGGCTCCGTTCCGGCATCTGCCCATCCATCCCAATAGGTCAGCGTGATGGTATCATCTGTGGCTGCTGTGGTGGCCTTAGTGGACGACTGACAGCCAGACAGCATCAGAATCAGCATACATACCGCGAGCAATGTACTTGTGAGCTTTTTCATAATTTGTGCCTCCTTGATACTTACAAACTTTTATGAGACATCGTTATAAAAATGACACACGTGTCTCATTTCTGAATTAAACTTATCACAATGAGACATGTGTGTCAATATTCATTTTGCGCGAACATTATTTTTTGTAAATTACTACTAAAAAGAAGAATGCTTTTTTGTATAATAATCAAATCAGGGTGCCGATGTATACGAAGCGCACACGCCGTTTAATATCAATTCAATAACAGCATACAGTATTTCTTGACCGTAACCATACTCCTGCAGGTAGTTTTCTTCTCGAACGACAATGCGCTGCGCAACGCCAAGAAGGGTATTGCCAATTGCGAGTTCCAGCATGTTGATGTCGATGTCATTTCGAATACTTCCGTCTTTTACACCGATGGACAAAATGTCCATCAGCATTTTGCGATCATGGCGCTGCTGATTGAATTCTATAAACTTGCGTGCTTCCGGAGTATCTGGATAATCGCCCATAAACAGGTGGTCAAATTCACTAAGAAATTTTAAATAGCGCCTCTTTTCCACCATAATACCGACTAAATCATTGGTGTAGGCACAGAGTATTTCAAATCCTGTTTTGTTAACTCCGTAAGTATCTAGAGGTTTAATGTCAAAGAGTTCATGTAGACACTTATCGGCTACATAAAAAGCCAAAGATTCCCGTGAATCAAACATTCTGTATAGGGTGCTGCGGCTGATCAAAGCGCGTTCAGCAATTTCTTTCATTTCTGTTGCGACCAGCCCTTGTGTCAAGAATAGTTCCTCAGCAACTTCAATGACAGTTTGCTTTTTTATAGCCATTTTGTTTTCGTTCAAATGAAAACATCCCCTCTCTCCCAAAATAATCAAGCAATCGCTCTATTCCTGATTGTATCGTTGCTTTTTATTAGAATATCATTACAGCGTTTTTTTTGCAACTGTTTTCGAAAATCAAATAATAGAAAGATTTTTTGCGGATGCGGATATGCTTCATACTTACGCCAATTCTACTGACCCATCAATCTCATTATTGCCCAGCAAGGATCAAGCATAGGGTATGCCCCTCATTAGAATGCGGAACAATATCTGAAAACCCATGCGCACACAAAAACCGCCGTCCCGACCGTAAATCGGGGTGGCGGTTTTTCATAGACCCAGAACCCGATAGATTCAATATACCGTTTTCAAAGTCTGTATCCTGTCGTGCAGGTTCCTGGCCGGTGGGGCAATTCAAAAACGGAGGATACAGAGAATTTGGCCTGTCCCCGTCGGAATATCCGTGGGAAATGGAGAATAGGGTAGTGCTGAGGTGAAGATGTATGTTTGCAAGCGTCTGGCTGCTGCTCAGCGGCCTGTTTTACTCCCTACAGCTCCACTCCGGCAGCTTTCCAAAGCCATTGAGTGCCGAGGAGGAACGGTACTACTTAGAACGCTCCTCCCAGGGAGATATGGAGGCCAGAAATATTCTGGTGGAGCGAAATCTAAGGCTCGTAGCGCACGTGATGAAAAAGTACTACGCCCAAACCTCCGACCAGGAGGATTTGATTTCCATTGGCACCATTGGGCTTATCAAGGGCATTACCACCTTTGACGCTTCCAAGGGGGCCAGGCTTGCGACCTATGCGGCGCGGTGTGTGGAAAATGAGATTTTGATGTACTTCCGCTCCCAGAGGAAAAGCGCGCAGGATGTTTCTCTGTCCGACTATATTGAGACCGGGGCGGATGGGGCACCTTTGGCGCTGATGGATGTGATATCGGAGGACTGCGACCTTTTGGAGGAGGTCAGCGGGCGGGAGGCGGTTGGACTTTTGCGGCGGGCGGTGGAGCGATGCCTGACAGAGCAGGAGCGGCAGGTTGTGGTGCTGCGCTATGGGCTGGGTGGCGGCGTGCCGCTGCGGCAGCGGCAGGTGGCGGAAAAGCTGGGCATCAGCAGGAGCTATATTTCCCGCATTGAAAAAAGAGCGCTGGGCAAGCTGCGGCAGGCGCTGGAATAGAGAAAAGCCCCCGCAAAGGGTATCAGGCCTTGATATCCTCTGTGGGGGCTTGCTGTTTATCAGGAAATGGTGAAATTGTTGCTTGCCACGGGGGAGCCGTTGAAGTAGACGGTGATGGAGTAGCTTCCGGCCTCGGTAGGGGCCTTGGGCAGGTCCAGTTCGCCCAGCTGGTAGTTGCCGTCAAAGAACAGGTCGTACCAGTCCAGAGTCTCTGTGGAAATCAGGCTTGGAATGGGGTTGCCGTCGCTGTCCCGATAGACATACATGACGCTGATATCCTCATGCTGGACATAGAACTTGACGGTGGCCTCCAGCACCATGGAGAGGTTGTCCCCGGACCGGAAGGAATTGGTATAGTCCTCCGATTTGACATTGTCCGCCAGCCAGGAAGTGCCGGGGGTTTTCAGCAGCTTGGAGGTGATTTTATCCGCGGAGAGCCCCTGGGTGGAGAAGCCTTCCGGGGCGGCGGTGGTGTAGCTCTGGGTGCCGCCGAAAATGGAGGTGTCGTCTGTCAGCTGCAGTGTCAGATTGTAGGTGGTCCCGGGGACTTTCGGGGCAATGGTGCCCTTGGCTTCGCTGCACTTGATGACGCTGGAGGAGGTGGAGCTGCCCATGGCGTACATCAGCAGCCAGCCGTCGGCGGGGGCCTTTCCGTCAAAGCTCCAGCTGACATCCAAGCCGCCCTCATCGTTTTCCGTCACATCAAAGGCGGTGATGGTGATGGGGTTGGCGGAGATATTCAGCCGGGTGGGCTGGGTCATACCGGCGGGGGTGACCTCGATGGTATAGGCCTTGTCGTTGCTGGTGCCCCGGAAGGTGGCGATGGTTCCGGTGACGGTCTGGGTTTCGTCGTAGTCGTCAGAGTAGCACCGAACGGTCCAACTCGCTACCGGGGTGGCGGGGCCGTCCCAGCCGATGGTCAGGTCTCCGTCCAGCCGGGAAATTACATCCAGATTGCTGGCGGAAATCAGGCTCAGGACGGTGTATTTTATGCTGGTCTGCCCGGCCAGCTGGGAATTGTCGGAGGTGGTGATGCGGATGGTGTATTCCTTGCCTACCCGCAGGCCCTTCAGGGTGACGGAGTGACCGGTGAAGTTCTGCATCACATTGTCCTCGCCCTCGCAGGCGGCGGAGGCAATCCAGCCCTCGGGCTCGTGGCCGGAGATGGTCAGGCTCAGAAGGACGCTGCCCTCCTCCTGACCGGTGACGGCGGTGAGGGAGACGATTTCCGTCTGCCCCTCGGTGGTGAATACGTCGGAAATCTGCCCGGTGAGCTTGTGCAGCCCGTCTACATTGACCAGCACATTGTATAGCGCATTGGGGCTCAAACCGGTAAATACGGCTTTTCCGCCGGAGACCGGGGAGGTCATGGTGTTGCCGTAGGCATCCGTGCAGGAGACGGTCAGCAGACTGTCGGCGGCATCGGTGTTCAGGGTGACGGTCATCTCATCCTGGGTGCCGGTGACGGAAATGCTGGTGACGGTGAGCAGGTAGAAATTCCGATAGAACCAGTTGAAGAAGAATCCGACACCCACGGCCAGCACCAGCAGCAGAGTGATCACCAGGGGTGCTTTCCCACGCCGGTTTTTCTCCACGTCCACGGGGGTCACGTTCTGCATGACGGGCTTGCGGACGGGATGGGGCTTCATTTCGGGGTATTTCGGGGTTTTCAGCAGGTCCTTTACGGAGTCCAGCTCGCTGTCCAGGTCGAAGCTGTCCTCGGTTTTGGGGGTGATGACCGGGAACACCACGTCGTCCTCCGGCTCTTGCACGGCGGCACCGGCAGGGGAGAAGCGGACGGTGCCCTGGTTCAGCACACTTTCGTCGGGCTGGGAAGCACTGCCTTCCGGGAAGTCCATGCGGATGGTGGAGTCGGAAACGGATGCCTGGGATGCGGCAGCCTCCGGCACCACGTCAAAGCTGCCGGGAAGAATGTCATCCAGCGCCGAAAGGGTCTCTTCCGTCTCCGTAAAATCGGTAACATCCGTCAGCGGGTCGGTAAAATCGGAAATCCGGAACGTGTCGTCCTCCGCACCGCTTTCCGGCGCGGAAGCGGTGGGTACGGGCTCCTGGGGCGCTGCTTCCACCACTGTCTCCACCGGGGCGGATGTGGCTTCCGCTGTGTCGGCAGCCGTGTCCTCCGACTCCTTAACAGGTGCCTGGGGAGCCTCGGGAACCGGCGGGGCGATGGGCTCGTCTGTGGGGGCGGCGGTCTGCAGGTAGTCTGCCAGGGCTTTCCCAAAGTCCGCGGGGTCCTGATAGCGGTCCTCCGGGGCGGGGGACAGGGCTTTGAGGATGATGGCCGTCATGGCCTCGTCGGCATAGGCGGGTGCCTCCAGGGGCTGCTGGGGGTCCTCCGGAAGCTCGGGGAGCTTGCCACCGTTGTAGATTCGGTAGAGAATCAGCCCTAAGGCGTATGTATCCACCGTCTGGTTCAGGGTCGCCATGGGGTCCTGGGTCTCCGGGGCGCTGTAGGGGCTTAAATACTTCTCCGGCATGGAGGTATAGCTCAAAAACCGGGTGGAGACAAAGCCCAGGTCCGCGATGCGGTAGTGGCCGGTTTCGTCCAGCACCACGTTTGTGGGCTTTAAGTCCACATACAGGTGCCCGGCCCGACGGCACAGGGACAGTGCCCCGCACAGGTCCAGGGCCATGTTTACCGCCTGCAGGTGGGTGATGGCGGTTCGGCGCAGATTCTTTTCCAGGGTTCTGGAATACTTGCTCACGAGATAGACATGGTAACCCAGCCGGTTTTTCTTCATGGGGGTTACCTGCCAGCCGTCATAGGCCTGGAAGCCGTCCAGCGCTGCCATGCTCTGCAGAAATTCCGCCTCTGCCGCGGCATCGTCCGCCTGCTGGCGGAAGTAGTCCAGGGCGGCGGCGGGGTCCTTGTACGCTCCCGTCACCAGAAGCGCGTCCAGCTGGGTCTGGGAGGGGGGAACGGACAGGATCTTGACAATATATTTTTGATCGGACCCCTCTTTCATGGCGGGGCAGCAGCACACGCCGGGACGGTTGCTCATGGGCGCGCCCAGGGCAAAACCATCCAGAAGAGGAGATACCAAATTGGATTCAGACATAAAATTCGCCTCCTTAACCCATCTATCATAAGATAAAACTGACGAAAAATCAATATTCTTTTTGCGTGCGAACTGTAAAAAGAAGAATCTTCCTGAGGATTCTTAAAATTCCTGCACTGGTTTGTAGAATATTTACACATAGGCTCTTGTTTTCTAAAAAGAAAGGTGGTATAATTCGTCAATAATAGAGAGAATATATCTGGGGGAGACGATTCTGCGGGAAAAAATGGCAGTCAAGCTCCCACAAGGAGGAATTACCATGAATCGGATCACATGTGAAGTCTGCGGCACCGCGTTTCAGGATACGGCCCCCTGCTGTCCAATCTGCGGCTGGCGGCCGGATGGGGCCGCGGCGGAGCCTGCGGTGGACCCTGCGGAATTGGAAAATTTCAATGTAGAGGATATCACCAAGGAGCTGGAAGCCGACAGCGGCAAGCAGAAGCCCGGCAGACGGGTTTTTGACTTCGACGAGGCCAACAGGGACCGCTCCGCCTCTGTCAGCGCCGAGGATGACGACACGGATTACTATTCCTCCGCACCCGACGACGAGGAGCCCCAGAAGACCAATACGGGCCTTGTAGTGGTCCTGGTGATTTTCATCGCCCTGGTGCTGCTGGCCACCGGCTTCCTGGCGGTAAAGTTCCTGCTGCCCGGGAAGAAGGCGGCGGGTAAGACGGAGACCACCTCTCCCACCGTGGTAGCGGAGACCATCGAAACCATGGCCACCGAGACCACCGAGGCCCCCACCGTCCCCTGCACCGGCCTTGCCATGCCCAGCGCCGTGGAAAACCTGACCTCTGCCGGTCAGATGTGGCTGCTGCATGTGGTAGTTACCCCCGAGGACACCACCGACACCCTGAGCTACAGCTCGGAGGATGAGAGCGTGGTCACCGTCAATTCCGACGGCTGCCTGACGGCGGTTGGTAACGGCACTACCAACGTGGTCATTACCTGTGGCGACCAGACCCTTAAGTGCCCCGTTACCGTGGCCATCGAGGAGACCCAGCCCACCACCGAGGCAACAGAGGCACCCACCGAGGAAGCAACGGAAGCCACTTCCGCCGGAAATACCACCTTGAAGCTGAAAAAGACCGATATTACCTTCGGCCGTCTGGGTGTTTATACCACATTGGAGCTGGACTGCGACCTGAAGGCCGAGGATGTAACCTGGTCCACCAGCGATTCCAGCATCGCCATGGTCCGCAACGGTGTCGTCACCGCCATGGGCAGAGGCGTAGCCAAAATTACCGCCAAGTATGACGGTCAGACCGTCACCTGCGTGGTGCGGGTGAAGTACTAATCGAAAAGAATGCGGCGGCAGTCCTGCAGCAATCCGAAGGAAATGGATTGTTGGGAGTGCCGCCGCTCATTTTCATATCTGTAAAATCCCGGCAGACGCAAAGGCTTGCCGGGATTTTTGTCACTCCGCGTCCTGAAAGGCCGCTTTCCGGAAGAAAAAGGTGATGCACCACAGTCCGGCAAGGCCTACCAGGGTGTAGATAATCCGGCTTAGGACGCTTCCGGACCCGCCAAAGAGCCAGGCAACCAGGTCAAATTGGCAGATGCCCACCAGCCCCCAGTTGACGCAGCCGATGACCGCCAGAATCAGGGCAACCATATCCATAAAAAAACCTCCTATTTCTGAGATATGCCTAGTGTGCCCCGTTTCCCGGGAAATATTAGGCCGTTGCTTTTTTTACCCAAATCCGCTATAATAGGGCAAAAAGACAAAGGAGCGCGGTTACAATGACAACTCTTTATGAAGGTGCCTTTGCCAAGGTCAATCTGACCCTGGATGTTCTGGGAAAGCGGGAGGATGGCTACCATGACCTGCAAAGCGTTATGCAGACCATTTCCGTCCGGGACGATGTGGAAATCGACGTGGGCACTGGGAAGCCCTGGGTTTTGGAGTGCTCCCGGGAGGATATTCCCTGCGGGCCCGAGAATCTGGCATGGAAGGCGGCGAAGGTTTACTGCGATGCCATGCATTTCGACCCCGACGGCCTTGCCATCCGCATTACCAAGCGCATCCCCTCCGGGGCGGGGCTGGGCGGCGGCAGCGCGGACGCGGCGGCGGTGCTGCGGGCGCTGAACCGGCACTTTGGAGCGCCTCTGTCCATTCTGGCCCTGGCGGAGCTGGGAGCACAGGTGGGCAGCGATGTGCCCTTCTGCGTTATCGGCGGTACGGCCATGGTAGAGGGCCGGGGAGAGCGGCTGCGGAAGCTGCCGGACATTCCGGAGTGCGTCTTTGTGGTGTGCAAGCCGGAGTTCTCCGTATCTACCCCGGAGCTATATAAGAAAATCGACACCGTAGCCATTCCCCATCACCCGGACAACCGGGCCATGGAGACGGCACTCCTGACGGGGGATCTGAACAAGGTGGCGGAAAACGTATACAATGTTTTTGACCCTGTGGTTACCAATGACCACCTGGAGCTCAACTACATCAAGTCCATCTGCAATAGCTACGGGGCCCTGTGCCAACAGATGACGGGCTCCGGCAGCGCCGTGTTTGCCATTATGCCGAGCTTTGAGTACGGCGCGGTGGTGTGCAATATGCTTCAAGAGAATTATCCTCAGATTTTCCTGGCAAAGCCCGTGTAAGCTGTATAAAACCTGATGAAACCGTCCAGACTTGCTATAAATTTGTCTGGGCGGTGTTCTTTATGAAAAAACTTTTCGGTTCTCTGCTGTTGGCGGCGGCCTGCTTCCTTTTGGGGGCCTTGGCGGCGCAAAAGCTTGTTTTGGAGCGGGATGTGGTGCGGCTGCATGTGGTGGCGGCCTCGGACAGCCGGGAGGACCAGCGGGTTAAGCTCCTGGTCCGGGACGCGGTTTTGAAGGAATTGGAGTCCGTGCCCCGGGAAGACCTGGAGCGGGCACTGCCAGGCCTGCAAGCGGCGGCGGAAGAGACCTTAAAGGCGGAAGGAATTTCCGACGGGGCGACGCTTACCTTCCGGCGGGAGTGCTTTGAAACCCGTCAGGGGGAGGACTGCGTCCTGCCCGCGGGGGCCTACCAGACCCTGCGCCTGACCATTGGAGCGGGGCAGGGGCACAACTGGTGGGGCGTGGTGTTCCCCAGACTGTGCTACGGGGAGACGGAGGAGGCCTGGTCCGGCTCCACAAAGGAGGTTCGGTTTTACTTCCTGGAAAAGCTGGGTCAGGCGGAGAACTGGATTGTCAAAAAATTGGAAGCGCTGAGATAGAAGAAAGGGGCGGTGGTATGCTGCGGCTGCTGTTGGGGACGGATTGGAAGGTCCTGCGGGAGCGAATATTGGAGGAAATCCGCCGGGATGTGGCCCAAGGGCTGGAAGGCCGGGTACTGCTGGTGCCGGAGCTTGTGAGCCACGAGATGGAGCGGGCGCTCTGTGCCGCGGCGGGAGACCATGCCAGCCGGTATGCTGAGGTGCTGTCCTTTAGCCGGATGTGCCGAAGTGTGGCGGACAGCGTGGGCTGCGCCGGGCAGGCGTGTCTGGATAACGGCGGCCGGGTGGTTGCCATGGCCGCGGCCACCCGGCAGCTTGCCAGCAGGTTGAAGGCCTATGCGGCACTGGAGAGCAAGCCGGAGTTTTTAAAGGAACTGGTGGACGCGGTGGACGAATTCAAGCGCTGCTGCATCACCCCGGAGGACCTGAATGCGGCGGCGGAGGCTGCGGATGGCAGCTTTGCCCAGAAGCTGGAGGAGCTTTCCATGGTCATGGAGGCCTATGACGGCCTCTGCGCCCAGGGCAGGCGGGACCCCAGAGACCAGATGAACTGGCTGTTGGAAAAGCTGGAAATCTGCGATTACGGCCAGGAGCATGTGTTTTACATAGACGGCTTCCCGGATTTCACCCGGCAGAATCTGGCCATTTTGGAGCACCTGATTCAGGTCAGCCCCCTGGTGACCGTGGCCCTCAACTGCGACACGGTGGATTCCGAGCGTCTGGCCTTTGAAAAGCCGGGGAAGACCGCCGGGGAGCTGGTGCGAATCGTCAAGCGCCTGGGGGTCGGGCTCGACATCGTCTCGGTGCCCGCCCCGGATACGCCCCTGTCCTGGGTGGGGAAACGGCTGTTCCAGGGCCCTATTCCGGAGGGCTTTGCCGGAGATGTTTTGAAAACCTACCGGGCCGACGGCCTGTGGCAGGAGGTTCTGGCGGCGGCGCAGGAGACCGTGGGCCTGGTCCGGGCCGGGTGCCGCTACCGGGATATCACCCTGGTGGTTACCGATTTGGCGGCGTATGCCGGGCCTGTGGGGCTGATTTTCCGACGGATGGGCATCCCCGTGTACCAGGCCGGTACCGAGGATATTCTGCAAAAAAGCGTCATTGCCACGGGCCTGGCGGCGCTGGAGGCTGCCCAGGAGCTGGAGCCCAAGGCCATGCAGAAATATCTGCGGTCTGCCCTGTCGCCGCTGAGTCCGGACGAATGCGATTTGGTGGAAAACTATGCCTACCTGTGGAGCATCCGGGGAAAGCTCTGGCTTTCCCCCTGGGAAAAGCACCCCCAGGGCCTGCAAAAGGAGCTGGCGGGGGAGCCCATGAAGGAGGAAGACAGGCTTCTTCTGGAACAGCTGAATGTTCTCCGTGCCCGGGTGGCAGAGCCCCTGGAACGGCTGCAGCGGGGCATGGAAAACGGAAAGAACCTGTCCACCCAGGTGCTGGCTCTGTACCGCTTCTTAGGGGAAATCCAGATGGAGCAGCGCCTGCAGGCCCTGGCGCGGAAGCTGGACGACCGGGGCGAAAACCGGGAGGCCCAAATTCTCAACCAGCTGTGGGAGATTTTGGTGTCCGCTCTGGAGCAGATGTACGATGTTTTGGGGCAGACCCACTGGGAGCCGGAGCAGTTTCTGCGGCTTCTGCGGCTTCTGCTGAGCCAGTACGATGTGGGTACCATCCCGCCGGTGCTGGACGCGGTGCAGATGGGCACGGTGTCGGCCCTACGGTGCCATGCGGGAAAATACCTGCTGCTGCTGGGTGCCAAGGAGGGGGCGCTGCCCAGCTATTCCGGCTCCAAGGGCGTTTTGACGGACCAGGAGCGGGTGGCTCTGCGGAAGCTGGGGGTGCCCCTGACCGGCGGCGCGCTGGAGGGCATCCAGGAGGAATTTGCGGAAATTTACGGGGTGTTCTCCGGTGCCCGGGCGGGCATCCGGGTCTTCTGCGGGGACGAGCAGCCCTCGTACCTGTTGAAGCGCCTGGAGCAGATGGCGGGGAAAGCGGAGATAGCGACAGACGGCCTGGAATTTGCCGGGGCCGGCCCGGAGGAGGCGGGTACCTGGCTTGCCCGGTGGAACCGGGAGGACGAGGCTTTTGCTTTGGGGGCGGAGGGGAGCTATCTCGATACCCTCCGCCGCCGGGACTACTGTCTCGGCACGGTGACAAAGCCCGCCCTGGAGGGGCTCTATGGAAAGACCCTGCGGCTTTCGGCCTCCCAGGTGGATACCCAGGGGGAGTGCAGGCTGCTGTACTTTTTGAAATACGGCCTGAAGGCCAAGGAGCGCAAGCCTGCCCAGATTGACCCGGCGGAATTTGGCACCTTTGTCCATGCGGTGCTGGAGGATACGGTGCGGCAGGTGAACGAGCTGGGAGGCTTCGGGGAAGTGAGCCTGGAGGAAACCCAGATCATTGCCGAGGCGCTCTCCCGGCGCTACCGGGACGAGCGGCTGCGGGTGCTGGATTCCCGGCGGGTAAAGCGGATTATGGAGCGCAACCAGCAGGAGCTGAGGCTCATTGTAGAGGAGCTGTGGCAGGAGCTCCACACGGGGCAGTTCCGCCCTGTGGGGGTGGAGGTGGCCTTTGGGCCCCAGGGGGACCTGCCTTTTATTTCCATTCCCAACGAAGCCATGCCTGCGGTTTTGCAGGGAAAAATCGACCGGGTAGACCTGTGGCAGGGCCCGGGAAGCCCCTATTTCCGGGTGGTGGACTACAAAACCGGCAAAAAGAGCTTCGACCTGTGCGATGTGACCCAGGGCGTGGGCATGCAGATGCTCATTTACCTCTTTGCACTGGAGCAGGAGGGGGCGGAGTACTTCGGCAAGCGCAGCTACAGCGCCGGTGTGGAATATTTCCCTGCCCGGGTGCCCTACACCACCGTCCAGGGCCAGGGGGATGAAAAGACCATCCGGGAGGAGCGGAAGAAAAACTGGCAGCGCAGCGGTCTGCTTTTGGAGGACCGGGCGGTTTTGGAGGCCATGGAGCCGGAAGACGGGGAGCGAAAGGTTCTTTCCAAGACGTTTCGGGCGGACCGGGAGCAGATGAAAATGCTGCGGCGCTTTGTGTTCGAAAGGCTTAAAGACTGCGTGGAGGATGTGGCCTCCGGCTGTGTGGAGCCGGACCCCTACATCCGGCGGAATGTGTTTGACCCCTGCCAGTTCTGCCCCTATGGGGCCATGTGCCAGGCGGAGGAAAAGCGGGACTTTAAGGGCATCTCCCAAAAGGAATTCTGGGAGACGGTAGAAAAGGAGGAAGACCATGGCTGAGAAGCTGACACCGGAACAGGCGCTGGCGGTTACAAACCGGGGCGGAAATCTGCTGGTCAGCGCGGCGGCGGGCTCCGGAAAGACCAAGGTCCTGGTAGACCGGCTCCTGTCCTACCTGACAGACCCCACAGATCCTGCGGACCTGGATGAATTCTTAATCATCACCTATACCCGGGCGGCGGCGGCAGAGCTGAGAATGAAAATCGCGGACAAGCTCACGGATCGCATTGCCTTGGACCCGGAAAATAAGCGGCTGCAAAAGCAGCTGCAGCTATTGTACTTAACCAAGATTTCCACCGTCCACGGCTTCTGTGGGGATTTGCTGCGGGAGTATGCCTACCGGCTGGGGCTGGACGGGGATTTTCGGGTGGCGGATGAGTCCGCCGCCGGGGAGCTGCAGCAGCAGGCATTGGAAAGCCTTCTAAACGATGCCTACGAAAGCTTGGAGGAGGACCCGGATTTCTGCACCTTTTCTGACAGCCAGGGCCTGGGCCGCAGTGATAAGCAACTGGAGGAGATTGTTTTAAAGGTCTACGAAAAGGCCCGGTGCAATCCGGACCCGGAGGGGTGGCTGAATAGCTGCCTGGAGCTGGCCTCCGCCCCCTGGGAGGATGCCGCCGAGACGCTGTGGGGTAAGACGCTTCTGGAGGACCTGTTTTTGTGGCTGGACGGTCGGATTCCCTATCTGGAGCGGTGCCTGGAGCTGAGCCGAGACTGGCCCAAGGTGTGTGAGCACCTCACGGGGCTGATTGCCCAGGCAAGGCACCTGCGGGAGAGCCGGACCTGGGATGAGGCGGTGGCGCGCATTGGCCTGAACTACGGCAGCCTGCGCTTTCCTACCAAGAACATCGATTTGGATGCCCGGGATACGGTTAAGGCGGTGCGGAATCATTTTAAGCAGGACCTGCAGGCAAAGGAAAAGCTTTTCGCCCAGACCTCCGGGGAGATTCGGCAGGATATGGAAAAAACCGTCCAGGTCCAGCGGGGACTGGTGCATCTGGTGCGCCGGTTTGATGAGCGCTACAGCAGCCTGAAGCGCCAGCGGCATGTGCTGGACTTTAGCGATTTGGAGCATAAGACCCTGGACCTGCTGTTGGGCGAAAATCGGTCCGGCCCTACAAGCGTCGCCCTGGAGGTGGGCAGACGGTTCCGGGAGGTCATGGTGGATGAATACCAGGATTCCAACGGGGTCCAGGATGCCATTTTCGGAAGTCTCACGGGCCAAAAGCACAATTGCTTTTTGGTCGGAGACGTAAAGCAGTCCATCTACCAGTTCCGGCAGGCGGAGCCCGGTATCTTTTTGGACAAGTACAATACCTATGTCCCTGTGGAGACGGCCCGGGCCGGGCAGGGGCGGAAGGTGCTGCTGAATCGGAATTTCCGGTCCGGTCCGGAGATTGTGGAGGCGGTGAACCATGTGTTCCGCCAGTGCATGTCTCCCCAGGTGGGGGGGCTCCACTACGGCCCGGAGGAGGAGCTGGTGGAGGGAGTGCCCCACAAGCCCCTGCCGGACCCGGCGGTGGAGCTGTGGGTGCTTACCGGCGCGGCGAAGGACAAAACAGAGCCCGTGTTTGTAGCCCGGCGCATCCGGCGGATGCTGGATGAGGGTACGGTGGTGCGGGACGGCGACGGCCTCCGGCCGGTGACACCGGAGGACATTGTAATTCTGCTGCGCTCGACCAAGAACAGCGCCGGGGAATACAGCAAGGCCCTGGCGGCCTATGGAATTCGCTGCTGCACCGATGCCGACGGGGACATTCTGAAAACCCCGGAGGTGGGGGCACTCCGGTCCCTGCTGCAGGCGATTTCCAACCCAAGGCAGGATATCCCCCTTCTGGCGGCGCTGGCAAGCCCGGTGTTTGGGTTTACGGCGGACGATTTGGCGGTGATTCGGGGCGGAAAAAAGGACGGCTGCTTCTTTGATGCCCTTTTGGAAAGCAGCAGCCCGAAGACAAGGGACTTTTTGGAGAAGCTGGACCACTTCCGGGGCCTTGCTAGAATGCAGACCCTTACCCAGCTGCTGGAACAGATTTTCCTGGAGACCAACTTAGACGGCATCTATGCCGCGGGCTCTGGCGGGGACGGGGCCAAGGAGAATTTAAGGCAGTTCTACCTCCTGGCTGCGGAATTTGAGCAGGGGCAGCTGTGCACCCTGGAGCGGTTCCTGGACCATCTGGAACGGCGGGAGGAAAAGGGCCTTTCGAAGTCTGCCAATCAGGACCCTGGGGCGGTGCGCCTGATGACCATCCACAGCTCCAAGGGCCTGGAATTCCCGGTGGTGTTCCTGTGCGACCTGTCCCGGAAGTTCAATATCAGCGACAGCATGGACCAGCTCCTGTGCCACAAAAAGCTGGGCCTGGGGGTGCAGATTGCGGACGAAGCCCGGCGCATCCGCTACCCCTCCCTGGGAAAGCTGGCCATTGCCGAGGAACTTCGCCGGGAGACGGTCAGCGAGGAGATGCGGATTCTCTATGTGGCCATGACCCGGCCCAAGGACCGACTGATTATGACCTCGGTCTCTGCCAAGGAGGATGGGCTCCTGTCCCTGGGGGAGGAGCTGGCCGTCCGGGGGGTGAAAGCCCAGAGCGGGGAGGGTCGAAGCTTTTCCCGGTGGGTCCTCCAGGCGGCGCTGAACCGCCCGGAGGCTGGGCAGCTGCGAAACGCCGCGGGAAGCCACGCCGTTTCCATGGATACCCAGTACCCCTGGCTGGTCCGGGTGATTCCCGGGGAGAACCTGCTTCCGGGAAACGAGGAGGTCCAGACGGCCCCGGTGCGGAAAGCCATGCCGGAAAACGCACTGGAGCAGCTGAAAGCGAGCCTGGGGTATGTCTACCCCTATGGGGCGGCCACCCAGGCCCCCTCCAAGCAGACGGCCACCGCCCGAAAGGGCCGGGACAAGGACCTGGAGGCCGCCCAGGATGCCCCGGAGGAGCCAAAGCCCCTGCGCGTCTGGCGCGCCCCCAGCTTTGTCGCCCCCAGCCGGGACGGCCGGGCCTACGGAAGCGCCATGCACAAGGCCATGCAGTACCTGCACTTTGAGGCTTGCGGCGACGAGAAAAGCATCCGCAAGGAGCTGCGCCGGCTGGCTGCGGAGCAGTTTCTCACCGAGGAGGAGGGAAAGCTCGTCAATGTCCGGCAGATTGCCGCCTTCTTTGCCACGGACCTGGGCTGGAAATTGCGCCTGGGGGGAAATCTTCTGCGGGAATTTAAGTTCTCCATTCTGGATGACGGAGAAAAATACGGCCACGGCCTCCATGGGGAACAGGTCCTTTTGCAGGGCGTTGTGGACTGCGCCATCGTAGAGCCCGACGGCATTACCGTTCTGGACTTTAAGACGGACTACGTAACGGACGAGACCCTGCCCACCGTCACCCAGCGGTATAAACTCCAGGTGGAGACCTACAAAGAGGCCCTGTCCAGAATCTACAGCCAGAAAATCAAACGGGCTGTTCTGTATTTCTTCCATCTGGGACAGTTCGTGGACGTTTGAAAAACTCCCTGTTGACATTCCGGGGAAATGTGCTATGATATCCCAAAACCTCAGGAGGTACGACGATGGCGATTTATGCTGTTCAGCGGAATAATGAGCCCGGTAACGCGCTGCTTTTGCATTGCATCGGGCTTCCGTCGGCGTACACATTTTGAGGGAAATTCGATAAGAGAAACAAAGCAGAAGCAGCGCGGGGAAGACCTTGCGCTGCTTTTTTATTTTCAGGAGGTAGAAAGATGAATGCACCCATTGATTTAAGCCATGTAACGCTGCAAACGGAGAGACTAACGCTCCGGCCCTGGCGGGAGACGGACCTGGAGGACTTCTATGCCTACGCAAAAGTGGACGGCGTGGGGCAGATGGCGGGGTGGACACCCCATAAAAACAGGGAAGAGTCCCGGAAAATTCTCTCCCATTTTATCTCAGGAAAGCACACCTTTGCCCTGGAATACCGGGGAAAGGTCGTCGGCTCTCTGGGAATTGAAACGTACAATGAAGAGAGTTACCCGGAGCTGGAAAACCTCAAGGGCCGGGAGATTGGCTATGTCCTCTCCAAGGACTACTGGGGCAGGGGCCTGATGCCGGAGGCGGTGAAGGCGGTTATCAAGTACCTCTTTGAAACGGTCGGCCTGGACTTCATCCTGGTGGGGCATTTCCAGTGGAACCGGCAGTCGGCCAGGGTGATTGAAAAATGCGGCTTCCAATATATCAAGAGCTGCCCCTATGAGACAAAATACGGGACGGTGGAAAACTCGGAAGAAAGCATCCTTTATAAGCCCCACTTCATGGAGGGGGTGTCCTATGAAAATGATGCCCAGCTGGTCCAGGAAATTTACCGCAGGTCCGACGAAAGCAGCCGCCTGACCGGCTCCAAGGCGGGTCTGCAAGCCGGGCGCTGCTGAAAAAGCGAAAGTCAAGGTCCTGCATACGGTGGCGGCGGACGGGCTGAGTGAGCTCCTGAAGGTCAAGATTAACGAGATGGACGAAAGAAGCTTTGCCCAGTATCTGCGGTTCCAGGAATACCTCTGCGAGAAGCCGGAATTCTTAGGAGCCTGCAACCATCTTTTGTTTGTGACAGAAAAAGAAGCGCCACCGGAAGACCGATGACGCTTGCGGAAATCAGTGCTGATTCTGGTTTTGATTCTGCTGCTGGTTCTGATTCTGGTTTTTGTTCTGGTTCTGGTTGCGGTTCTGATTGTTATTCATAAGAAACTGCCTCCTTCTTTTTTGCGGCTTTCGCCGCTGGGGTAGTTTGCCCCGGTTTTCAGGATTTATCCTTGGGTCGGAACAAAAGGGCGGCAAGAAGCCCCGCGGCAATGGCGGCGGTGATGCCTCCGGCGGTGGCTTTCAGCCCGCCGGTGAAGATGCCGAGAAAGCCCTGCGTGTCAATTGCCTCCCGGACCCCCTTGGCCAGGGTGTTTCCAAAGCCCGTCAGGGGCACCGTGGCCCCGGCCCCGGCAAACTCCACCAGGGGCTCATAAAGCCCCACGGCCCCCAGCACAACCCCCAGGACCACATAGCTGACCAAAATCCGGGCGGGGGTGAGCTTTGTTTTGTCAATGAGCAGCTGGCCCAGGACGCACAGGGCCCCGCCTACAACGAATGCTTTCAGGTATTCCATGTCAATCCCCTCCCTCAATGGCAACGGCGTGGCACACTCCGGGGATGGGCAGCCCCTGCTGGGTGGAGGTGGGGGACAGCAGCGCCCCGGTGCCGCAGAACAGGATCCGTTTGAGCTTCCGCTTTTGCATCTGCCCCAGCAGGTAGGAGCAAAGGGTGATGGCGCTGCACCCGCAGCCGGAGCCCCCGGCGTGGACATCCTGGCGGGTGTTGTCGAATACCAGGCAGCCGCAGTCCGTCAGCCGCCCGCCGATGCTCAGATTTTCCTTTCTCGCAAGCTCCAAAAGAAGCTCCTTGCCGTACTGCCCCAGGTCCCCGGTGACAATCAGGTCGTAGTATTCAGGCGTTCTGTCCAGGTCCTCCAGGTGCCGACGGATGGTGGAGAGGGCTGCGGGGGCCATGGCGGCCCCCATGTTGTTGGCATCCGTGATGCCCAAATCCGTAACAGTGCCTACCGTGCAGGCAGTAATCCGGGGGCCCTTCCCGGTTTTGCAAACCAGGGCGGCCCCGGCTCCGGTGACGGTCCACTGGGCGGTGGGGGTTCGCTGGCCGCCGTAGCCCAAGGGAAAGCGGTATTGCCGCTCGGAGGCGGCAAAATGGGAGCTGGTCATGGCGGCTACCCGGTCCGCCGCCCCAGAGGAAACCGTGAGCGCCGCCAGCAGCAGACTTTCCGCCATGGTGGAGCAGGCCCCGTAGAGCCCCAGGTGAGGAAGACCTGTGCCCCGCATGGTAAAGGCGGAGCCGATGCACTGGTTCAAAAGGTCCCCGGAGAACACCAGGTCTAACTCGTCCTTGGAAAGCCCTGCCTTGCCCAGAAGAATGCTCAGGGCCTGCTCCTGCATGGCCTTTTCCGCCAGCTCCCAGGTTTTCTGGCCGAAATAGGTATCCCGGCTTGTTCTATCAAAGCAGTGCCCCAGAGGGCCTTGCGCCTCCTTTTTCCCGGCGACGCTGGCCCAGGCGGCAATCACCGGCGGCTGGGGCAGCACAAAGCTTGCCCGCCCCCGTTTGTTTTCTGCCATCACATTCCCTCCTTTTTAGGAGCAGTATGTGCGGAAAAAACGAAAAAATACATTTTTGGCCTGTTGCAAAAAATAGACCAAGATGGGTCAAAATGCTAAAAAAGCTGTCATTGCGAGCCAGTGACCGATGTCACTGGTGTGGCAATCTCCCGGATAGGAGTAAAATCCCTGATTTTTAATCGTAGATGTTTGAAAATCAGGGGGATTGCCACACCAGCGTGCGCGCTGGTTCGCAATGACAGCTTGTTTTCTAACAGCCCCTTTGGCGTTGTTACGCGCCCAACCGCCGGGCACCGTAGTAGTGCTCGCTCCAGTAGCCGGTGGTGAGGTCGGAATAGGAGACGGTGGAGCGGGAGTTGGGGGCGTGGAGAAATTGGCCGGAACCGGTGTAGATGCCCACGTGGGACAGGGTACCGGAGGAGGCGGTGACAAAGAACACGATGTCACCGGGCTGTAAATCCGCCTTGGATACGGAAGTGCCCATGTTCCACTGGGCGGCGGGGGTCCGGGCGGGGGAGAGGCCCAGGTTTTTCAGCACGTAATAGACAAAGCCGGAGCAGTCGAAGCCGCTGGGGCTGGCACCGCCTGCCACATAGGGGGCACCGATGTACTTCTGCGCTTCGGCCACAATGGCGCTGCCGCTGACCGTGGCCGCGGAGGCGGGGCTGCCGGAAGAGGAAGACAGGGCGGCGGCACTGGGGGTGACACCGGTGGACTTGCCCAGGCGGAAGAATTTCGGCGTATTTTTGGAGGCTTGATTTTCGTAGGGAATTTCGGTCAGGCTCAGGTAGTCGCTGCGGATATAGCCGATTTTTCCCTGGGCGATGACCTTATACCAGCCCTCGTTGACTCCCAGGATATAGCACTTGGTGTCCTTTGGGAGGCTTCCCAGGGAGGCACCGGAGGTGGAGGGCTTTTGCCGCAGGTTGACACCGGACCCGGTGACCCGGCCATAGCCCAGCTCCGCGTTTTCCTTGGAGGAGGCGGTTAAGTAGCTGCTGTGCATATACCCCTCGGTCAGGTTGTAGCTAACCCGATACCACTGGCCCACCTTTTCCAGCAGCACCACCACCTCGTTTTTGGCGGCGGAAGACAGCACCTTAGAGGTGGTGTTGGCCTCGGCCCGGAGCCGCAGGGAATCGGTATTTACAAAAGCAATGCCCTGGATGCAGTTACTTTCCGCGGCGTAGACCGGCAGGAGAAGGACTGTACCCAGGAGCATTACGGTGAGGAATAAAGAAAACATTCTTTTGGAAAACTTCATACGTAACCTCCGTCTTGCGTGAAAGCCGCGGGGAAACCACGGCGCTATGTTTTGTTACTGCTTGCCGGCCAGAGCCCGCTCCAGCCACACACAGCCCACATCCAGGGCGGTGTAAAGGTCGCTTTTTTCGCTTCTTTTTACAATACGGTCTCTGCTTCTGGCGGTGGGGTCTGTCAGCTGCAGCTGCACGGAAACCCGGGTGGCCATGTCGGTGTCGCCGACCTTCTTGGTGTCCAGAACCTGGAGCATAACGATATAGCTGTCGGCCATAGAGCCGTAGTAAATCAGGTTATCCTTCCGCATCAGCGGATGACCCTTATACATGAGAACTGCCTTTTCTTCAGCCATGATGGGTACCTCCTTGAAAATGTAATCGAATTGTAACACATTGTAACAATTCTGTCAAGCCAAACTTTTCGAAAAACGCTGGAATTCCTAGAACGTTTTGAACATTCGCAAAAAAAGGAAAGAAAATGATGCAAGACAAGAGGACGGTATGAAGCTGTCAAGGTGCAAAATAAGGGGCCTTTGCCCGCGGCAAAAGCCCCTTAGCCGGGGTTAGTTGTGCTCAAAAAGGTACTCACGCACCAGTGCCTGCATCAGCTCGTCCCGGTCAATCTTACAAATCATGCTTCTGGCGTTGCCGTAGTTTGTGATGTAAGTAGGATCTTCCGTGAGCAGATACCCGACAATCTGGTTGACGGGGTTGTAGCCTTTTTGGGTCAGGGCCTCGAACACACTCCGGAGGATTTGGCGCATGTTCTCTTTGTCATCGGGGACGTTGAAGGTCAGAGTATCCTGATCCGTCATGGGTCTTCAGCTCCTTTTTCAAAAGAATATTTGTATTATAGCCTAGATTCGAATTTCTGTAAAGAGCGAATAAAGAAAAAAATCTGTGAACGGGGGAAAAGAAAAAAGGCGCCCCTGAAAGGGGAGCTGTCAGCGCAGCTGACTGAGGGGTCTCGGCTTGGCCACGGGCCAAGCCTCGCCGCAGGCGAATTTCCGCTTCCAGCGGAGGCTTTTCATGCTGAAAAGCCGGACCCCTCAGTCTCGGCTTACGCCGAGCCAGCTCTGCTCTGCATTAAGAGTCCGTAAGCCGCAAGCGGCAACGGCCTCTATACCTTTCAGGGGAGCCAATGTTTTTACCTCACCTCCGGCAGGCCGAAGCTGACGGCGAGGGCATCGTCTACCATGGACATCTGGCTATCGGTCAAATGGCCCATGTGCTCCCGGAGGCGGCGTTTGTCGATGGTGCGGATTTGCTCTAAGAGGATGACAGAATCCTTGGAAAGCCCCACGCTGCCGCCGGCGATATTGATGTGGGTGGGCAGGCGGGCCTTGCCGGTCTGGCTGGTGATGGCGGCGGCAATGACGGTGGGGGAGTGACGGTTGCCGGTGTCGTTCTGGACAATCAGCACCGGGCGGGTGCCTCCCTGCTCGCTGCCAACCACCGGGGAGAGATCGGCGTAGAAGATATCCCCCCGTTTGACGAAACTATCCATATGGTCTCACACTCCGTGCATATCTTTTCCGCGCTACCGGGTGGAACCTTATGTAACGCGGCTGGTACTATTCTCCCACCGGAGAAGCCGTTTTATACGGTCCCTAAAAGATACTATGTACCGGAATCCGACGGGGTTCGGAAATTTTGGAGGGCAAGCGACAGATAGTTCTGCCCCCGATGGGAAACATCACTCCGGACGGGGTTTCCCGCCCCGTCCAGCCAGATATCCAGCCGCAGGGCATCCTCCCGGAAGCTGTCGTCAACGGTCAGGCGGGTATATGCTCCTTCCCGTCCGGAGGACAGGAGATTTCCGGAGCGCAGGGTGTTGTAAAAAATCCAGGGGGCGCTGACGGGGGAGAGAAGCCCGTCCGCGACCAGGGGAAAGGACAGGGCCTTGTCCTCAAAATGGAGTTTGCCGGTGCCGGAAGCCAGGGTTCCCCGGATGCCGGAGATGGCCTCCGGGGCGGTTACCGTGAAGGTAAGGCTTCCGTCGGAAAGCCCGACGCAGTCCAGGGTGAAAACGGAAAGGCTGTCTCCGTAGTCGGCGGTAATTTCCGCCTCAAAGGAACAGCCGTTTTCCAGAACGCGGTCCCGCAGCGCAAGCCCGGCATCCACCCGGGCGGCGGCGCAGCCGCAAAGCCATATGGGAACGAGAAACAGAAGAAATTTATGCAAAGGGACGACCGCCTTATTTGAGTAGTCGCGGAAGATACCCCAATAGGTCCGTCGGGAGCATCCCGTATTCCCCCAGAGCCTCGGCGCACAGGTCCCCGGCCCGTCCGTGGAGCCAGACACCCACCGCCGCGGCCTCCAGCGGCTCCAGCCCCTGGCCTAAAAGCCCTGCGAGGATACCCGCCAGCACGTCCCCGCTGCCGCCTACGGCCATGCCGGGGTTGCCGGTGGGATTCCGGTAGTCCCGGGTGCCGTCGGTGACGCAGGTGCGGTGGCCTTTGAGCAGCACGATGCTTCCGCTTTCCCGGGCCGCCTGCCGGGCAGAGGCCATGGGGTCCTGCCCCACCGGGCCAAACACACGGGCAAACTCCCCGGCGTGGGGAGTCAGGACGGTGGGGGCCTCTCTTCCGCGCAGTAAATCCATATGCCCGGAAAGCAGGGTTATGCCATCGGCATCCACAACCACAGGGCAGGCGGCGTGGGTCAGCACCGCCTGCAAAACCCGGAAGCAGCCGGAATTCTGCCCCAGGCCGGGGCCAATCAGCAGGGCATCCATCCGAGGCAGCCGCTCCAGGATTTCCGGAACGGCCTCCGCGCTGAGCTGGCCGCCGCTTTCCGGAAGAGGGAAAATCACCGGTTCATTCAGCTTCACGGCCTCAATGCCGTAAATGCTCTCCGGAACCCCCAGGTATACAAGCCCCGCCCCCACCCGCAGGGCCCCCATGGCGGCAAAGTAGGGTGCTCCCGTAAAGCCCCGGCTGCCGCAGAGCAGCAGGAGCTTTCCAAAGCTTCCCTTGTGGGCTTTTTTGTCCCGCTTGGGGAAAAATCGGGCGACGTCCTGGGCAGTCAGTTCCATGGTGGTCCCTCCTTGGATGTTACAGGCGGTAAAGCGCTGTGTACTTTTTGGTCAGGTAGTCGGTGTAGTAGCTGGGGTCAAATTCCCCGCAGACCTCCCGGAAGAGGGCACCGGGCTTTTGGAAGCTGGCCCAGTGGTGGATGTGGCTCCGAAGCCAGCTGGTCACCTGGCTCAGGTCCCCCTGGGCCACGGGGCCGAAGACATCCGGAATATCCTTTTCCATGCAGGCGAGCATCTGGGCCCCATAGGCGCTGCCCAGGGCGTAGCTGGGGAAATAGCCGATACCGCCGAAGGACCAGTGGGAATCCTGCAGGCACCCTTGCCGGTCGCTGGGAACGTCCACCCCCAGATAGGCCTTGTACAGCTCGTTCCACTTCCGGGGCAGGTCCCGTACTTCCAGAGAGCCGTCAATCAGCTGCTTTTCAATCTCGTAGCGGACCATGATGTGCAGGCAGTAGGTCAGCTCGTCGGCCTCGGTTCTCACGAGGCTGGGCTGGGACTTGTTGACGGCCCGGTAGAAGGTGTCCTCCGTCACGTCCGCCAGCTGCCGGGGGAAGTGGGCTTTGAGGTAAGGGAAGACGGCGTGGACAAAGGCCCGGCTGCGGCCGATGATGTTTTCGTAGAACCGGCTCTGGCTTTCGTGGATGCCCATGGACACGCCGCCGGAGAGCACGGTGTAGTTGTAGCAGTCGTCGGCCCCCAGCTCATACAGGGCGTGGCCGCCCTCATGGATGACGGAGTACATGTTGGAGACCAGGTTGTCTTCAAAATAGTGGGTGGTGATGCGCACGTCGCGGTTATTGAAGTTGTTGGTAAAGGGGTGCTCGGTTTCCGCGATGGTGCAGCGGTTCCGGTCGATGCCCATGGTTTCCATGAGATAGGTGCTGAAGGCCCGCTGCTGCTCCAGTGGATAGTGCCGGAACAGGAAGCTGTCGTCAATCTGAGGGGCCGCCGAAATACGCTCTACCAGGGGGACGATGGTTTCCCGGAGCTTGGCGAAGAAGACATCCAGGGTTTCCGTATTCATGCCCTCCTCATATTCGTTCAGCAAAGCGTTATAGGGGGCCATCTGGGGGTTATAATACCCGGCAAATTTCCGGCAGTAGAAAACGATTTTTTCCAGGTACGGGGCAAAGGATGCAAAATCGTTTTCCTGCTTGGCCCTGTGCCAGACGGTGTCCGCCTCGTTGAGAAGCGTGTTGTAGTCGATGTATTCCTGGGCGGGAATCCGGCATGTGCGGTCGTAGTCCTTCCGCAGAACCTCCAGCTCCCGGGCCTGGATGGGGGTGAGCTCGGAGGCGTGGGCGGAGAGATAGTCATAGAGAATACCGTTCTGGGGGTCCACGGACAGGTCATAGCAGTACTTTGTCAGCACCTCCAGGGTTTTTCCACGCCCTTCCCAGGATTCCGCTGGGGCGGCGGTGGCGGCATCGTTGCTCAGCATGCCGATGGCGTGGTTATAGGCGGCCATGGTGTGCTGCAAATTTTCCAGGGCATCCAGCGCCTGGGAAAGAGAGGTATATTCCATAAAAAGCTTCCTTTCTAAATAATTGTTTAGGATAACCATAGCACGTGGAACCTTTTCCGTCAAGCGGGGAAACAGAAAACCCGCCGATTCCGTGGGGAACCATGTGGGGAGGCAATCGGAAAATCCCCGTATTTCCAGGCGAAAATACGGGGATTCCAAATCACTGCTCCTTCTTGCAGAAGGGGGCGTGGCGGTAGGCGACGATGGAGATGACCATGGCCACGGTCCAGCCGATGGGCCAGGCGCACCAGATGCCCAGGGTGCCGAAGGGGACGGAGAGAACCTTGGCCAGCACCACCCGGAGAATCAGGTCCGTGAAGGTGGCGACCATAAACTGCTTCATGAGGCCAGCGCCCCGGAGAATGCCATCGGATACCAGCTTGGCGGAGATGACAAAATAGAACGGGGACAGCACCCGCAAAAACTGGATGCCTACCTGCATGGCCTGGCCGGTGGGGTTATCCAGGAAGATGTACAGCAGCTGCTTTCCGAAGAAGAAATACAGCAGGAACAGGGGCAGGCTCAAAAGCCACACCAGCTTCAGCCCCGCCCGGAAGCCCTGGCGTACCCGCTCCGGCTTTTCCGCGCCCACGTTCTGAGCGGTGTAGTTGGAGATGCCGTTGCCAAGGGTGGTCAGGGAGGTGATCACCAGGTTATTGAGCTTGACCGAGGCGGAATAGCCCGCGATGACGCTGGAGCCGAAGGTATTGATGACACCCTGGATGATGATATTGCCCACGGAGATAAAGCTCTGCTGCAGGATGCTGGGGATGGCCACCACGGCAATTTTTTTCAGCAGGGGGAAGGAGAAAAGCTTGGGCTTTTCCGGAGTCTGGATGGCCTTGAACCGGCGGAACACCACCACCACGGCGAGAATACAGCTGACACCCTGGCACAGGAAGGTGGCCCAGGCCACACCGGCCACGCCCATTTGAAACGCGGTGACAAAGAGAATGTCCACGGCGATGTTGGAAAGGGAGGAGGCCGCCAGAAAATAGAAGGGGGTCTTGGAGTCTCCCAGGGCGGAGAAAATGCCGGTGGCTACATTATAATAGAAGACGAAAGGAAGACCCAGAATGTAGATGTCCAGATACAGCCTGGAGTCCGGCAGAATGTCCTCCGGGGTGTGGATAAGCCGGAGCAGGTCCGTGCAGCAGAGGCTGCCCACGGCCATCAGCACCAGGCACACCACGCCGCTGGAGATAAGGGTGGTGTATACGGCGGTTTTCAGGTCGGAAAGCCGCTTGGCACCGAACAGCTGGGATACCACCACCGAGCAGCCGATGTTGCAGCCGAAGGCAAAGGCGATGAAGATGAGGGTAATCTCGTAGCTGTTGCCCACGGCGGCCAGGGCACTTTCCCCAACGAATTTACCGGCCACGAAGCTGTCGGCCAGGTTGTACAGCTGCTGGAAGATGATGCTGCCAAACAGCGGCAGGCAGAACTTCCAGAGTACCGACTCAGGCTTTCCGACGGTTAAATCCTTATTCATGGCGCTTCACCCCCAGCTTCTTTTCCAGTAGATACACAATGGCATCGGCGCAGCCCTGGGTGCCCAGGGTGCTGGTGGAGAGCATAGCATCGTAGCTTTCGGGCTTGCCCCACTCGGTCATGGCGTAAAAATTAAAGTAGCGGCGGCGCATCCGGTTGATTTTCTCCATCCGCTCCCGGGCTTCCCTCTGGTTTAGGCCGTTCCGGGCGGCAATCCGCTGGACACAGTCAGATTCGTTTCCGTAGAGGAAGACGGTGAGGACGTTGTCCGTCTGCCCCAGAATGGAGGAGGCACACCGGCCAATCATCACGGAGGACTCCCGCTGGGCGATGGCTACAATGGCTGCCTTTTCCGCGTTATAGGCGTGGTCACCGGCAAAGTAGAAAATGCCGGACATATCGGCGGTGTCCGCAAAACAGTTGCCGCTGAAGGGCAGCAAACAATCAGACATATTCTCATCGTGCTGTTCAAGATATTTCTGGTCCATGCCGCTGTTCCGGGCGGCCTCCTGAATCAGGAGCTTATCGTAGCAGACGATGCCAAGCTTCTTGGCAACCAGTTCACCGACCTCCCGGCCGCCGCTGCCATACTGGCGGCCGATGCAGATGGTATAATTTTTGTTCATAACGCGCACCTTCTTGTTTCTCTTTGTCTTGATTTCACAAAACGGCTATAGTATAATCCTCTTATTGAGATATGTAAAATAGATATTTCATATATTGAATATAAATTAGAATTATGGAGGAACAGGCATGGACGGTTCTTTGGACCACTACTGGGTGTTTTATCAGGTTGCCCGGTGCCGGAGCATTACCCGGGCGGCGGAGGTGCTTTTCAGCAGCCAGCCCAATGTGACCCATACCATTCGGGTTTTGGAGCAGCAGCTGGGCTGCACTCTGTTTGTCCGCACCAACAAGGGGGTGAGGCTGACACCGGAAGGGGAGCTGCTCTATTCCCATGTGGCCCCCGCCATGGAGCACATTCAACGGGCGGAGGAGGCGCTGAAAATGCAGAAGGAGCTGCGTGTGGGCTCCCTGTCCATCGGGGCCAGCGAGGTGGCGCTGCGGTGCCTGCTGCTGCCCATCCTGCGGCAGTTCCGGCTGGGATATCCCAATATCCAGGTGCGGGTCAGCAATTTCTCCACCCCTCAGGCCGTGCGGGCCCTGGCTGAGGGCATGGTGGACCTGGCGGTGGTGACCACCCCGGTGGAGCCGGAAAGGGGCATGGGACGGGAGGACCTGCGGACTGTCCGGGAGGTGGCGGTGTGCAGCGTGGGCCTGGGGCTGTTCCCCCACAGGGCCATCACCCCGGAGGAGCTGGCGGAATACCCAATGGTGAGCCTGGGGCGGGACACCATGACCTACCGGCTTTACGAGCAGTGGTTCCACGAAAACGGCCTGCCCTTTCGCCCGGACCTGGAGGCGGCCACGGCAGACCAGATTTTGCCCCTGGTTCAGAACGACCTGGGTATCGGCTTCGTCCCGGAGGAATTTCTCTCGGAGAAAACACAGGGCCTTCGCCGCATCGACCTGACGGTTCCCCTCCCGGAACGCAAAATCTGCCTCCTGTTCAATCAAGGCCGCCCCTTGGAGCCCGCCGCGAGAAAGTTTACAGAGCTGCTAAGAAGTCACCGCAAAGCGTAAAACGGCTTCCCCCTCCGGGTGCATACGAATTCGCCCGGGTTTCCTGATAGCGCCAGTCTGTACCGCCCTCATCAGTCAGGGCTGCGCCCTGCCAGCTTCCCCACTGGGGAAGCTTCTTTTTGCGCTTTTTTGAGTTTTTATAGGGAAAACAGAGGATCATTTGACTTTTTCCCGGCTTTTGAAACGGGGGAGAACGACTTTGCAGGGCCTGGAAACAGCACGGGAAAAAATTTGAGGCGGGGACAGAAAGCGATAAATTTCCCACGTCGCTTTGGGTACAATGGGTTCAGCCAAGAAACAAAAGGGGAACACCGAGTGTTCCGGAGGAAGAACGGGAGGGAGCTGCAATGGGCAAGAAGGGGAAAAGGGGAATTGCGCTGGTGCTTTGTTTCCTGTGGATAACGGCAATGCCGGTATTCGCGGCAGGAACGGAACAGCCTTCCGGGGAGAAGGACGGACAGGAAACGGCTGTGGTGTTGTCGGAGGAACCGGAGGAGAATCCGGAAAACCGGGTCCCGGATGAGGGGGAGGTTCCGGATGAGAACGTTCCGGAGACGGGCGTTCCGGAGGCTGGTGACATCCCAGAGGCTGGTGACATCCCAGAGGGGAATGAGGTCCCAGAAGAGGCTGAAGCCCCGGAGGAAGCGGACGTTCCCGAGGAAAATGACATTCCGAAGGAAGCCAAGGTCCCGGAAGAGGCTGAGGTCCCGGAAGAGGCTGAGGTCCCGGAGGAAGCGGATCTTCCGGAGGAAAACGAGATTCCGGAAGAAGCCGACGTTCCGGAGAAAGCGGATGTCCCGGAGGAGAACGAGGTTCCCGAGGACGGGGTACATATCCTTCTCTGTGGGGCGGACTGCAGCGGGGAGGACTGTATTTGTCCCTGCCATGAGACTGCGGAGGAGCCGGAGCTGGGGCTGTCGGAACGGCTTTTGACGGTCCAGAGCTGCCAGGCGCTTTTCGGCCTGATGCAGGAAAAACAGGAGGGGCTGCTCTCCCTGACGGCCCAGGAGCTGACCGCCCTGCAAAACCATGCCGCGTCCCTTCCCGACGACGGCTGGCAGGGGGATGTGCTGGAGATTCTGGAAATGCTGCTGGCCCGGCTGGAGGCACCCGTTGACGAGCCCAAGGCCTACGCCACGGCCACCATCCACAACGTCCCCAGAAACGCGGTGGTCGCCTACGCCTACCGCACCGCCGGGGACGGCGGCTGGACCTGGGGCGGGGAGTACATCGGGGACTTTGACATCACCTATTCTCCCAGCTTCGGCATCCAGGAGGAATTTTACGTCTTCTTCGTTAAACCGGCGGAAAACCACCTGCTGACCCGGTTTTCCGTTGTGAACGAGAGCTCGGGCAGCACCTCTTTTGACCTGTATTCCATCGACTGCACCACGTCCCGTATCAGCGCCTATCCGGACTTTGGGGATTTGGTCGCCCAGGCCAAGGCCATGGGCTATCTGGGCTTCAACGGCTACCGGGGGGCGGCGGCGGGAAACATGACCCTCAACCAGTATTTTACGGGGCAAAAGCCTGCCCTGAATGTCGCCGCCACCGCAGAGCCCAGCGAGGGGGTCAAGCCGGGAGATCAAGTGACGTTTACCGTGACCCTGACCCCGGAGACCGTGGCGGGGAGCACCGTGAAGGATTTTCAGCTGGAAAGGCTTACGGTCAACGGCACCGTCTATGACGCGGTCTCTCTGAGGGCGAACGGCGATGGGACCTACACCGCGGTGGTGAAATACACCGCCGGGGCGAGCGACTGGAATGCCGGAAACATCACCCTGAACGCGGAGGCCAACATCACCTACGAGTACATTTTGCCGGTGACGGACCGGGACAACAACGGCTCCCGGATTATCACCACCTCCACCGTCGCAAGCGCCGGCACGGCAGAGGTCAGCCTGGCCCCGCCTACGGCCACGCTGACCGTCCGGAAGCTGGTCACCGGGAATCTGGGGGACCGGAACCGGGAATTCACGTTCCGGCTCACCGGCGGCACTCTGGATGGCACCGGGGAGACGGAATTCCGCCTAAAGCACGGGGAGACGAAAACCTTCACCGTCAACCGGGGGGACACCGTGACCGTATGGGAGGACTGCGGAGACTATGAGGCATCCTACCGCCTGGGTACGGAGGAGACGGCGGGCAATAAGGTGACCTTTTCTGTGACGGAGGACGGGGAAATTGTCTTTTACAACCGCAAGGAGATTCCGCTGGACACCGGGGTCTGTCTGGATTGGGCCCCCTATGTGTGGCTGCTGATTTTGGCATCCGCGGCGGCTTGCGTCCAGGCGCGGAGAAGGAGCTGACGGTGGAACAGGAGAAAGCATATCTGCGCCGGGCGCTTCCGCGGTTTGTTCTGCGGCTGCTGGTGCTCGGGGGGATTTTCTGGATTGGATTGACCCAGGTGTTTCTCCTTACCCGGGCCGGGGGGAACGATATGTTCCCGGCGGTCAAAGACGGGGACCTGCTGCTTGCCTTCCGGCTGCAGCGAAGCCTTGCCCAAAACGATGTGGTGGTCTATTCCGCCGGGGGGAAGACACGGGTGGGAAGGATCCTTGCCTCCGGCGGGGATGTGGTCTACCTGGACGGCAGCGGGAAGCTCCTGGTAAACGGCACGGAGCAGACCGGGGAGATTCTCTACCCAACCTACCCAAAAGAGGGCCTTAACTACCCTCTAAGCATCCCGGAGGGGCAGGTATTTGTCCTGGGGGACTACCGGACCCAGGGGCAGGACAGCCGGGATTTTGGCCCCGTGCCCCGGGAGGAAATCCTGGGGAAGGTGATTACACTGCTGCGCAGACGGGGACTATAGCGTTTCGGATGCTGTGGGGGTGTTAAACAAATCGTGCCATTGCACACCAGTGACATACTTTTCTAACAGCCCTATAACATACATTTTTAACGAAAATCAGGAGGTTTGACATGGTACGAAAACTGTTTTCCCTGGGGCTTGCCCTGGCGCTTACGCTCAGCGTCAGCGCGGCGGCCTTTGCCGACGGGGCGGAAGAGGTCCGCTACGAGGATATGTCCACGGTGACTCTGACAAAGGAATATACCCTCACCAATTCCGGCACCCTCAGCCCCCAGGAGACCTTTGGCTTTACGGCCCTTACCTGTGTGGCGGTGGAGCAGGGCGGCGTAGGGGTCACCCCGGAAAACGCCCCGGTGCGCCGGGTGGGCACCCTGACACTGGGAGTCTGCCTGATCGTCTGCGGCGTGCTGTTCCTCTGCTATTTCTTTGTGCCGCATTTCAACTGGGAGCTTGCACTGAAGATCGCCCCGGCGGCAGGGCTGATCCTGCTGGGGTGCGAGGTGCTGTACTTTGCCGCAAGGCCCCAGCGCTGGAAGTA
>OIZI01000141.1_pt1 | contig 37363 bp, 22 predicted proteins | sample 1588441 | NCBI WGS metagenome assembly OIZI01 (sample SAMN03283284) | human gut metagenome | biome: human-associated habitat; material: feces | host: Homo sapiens | place: Peru | collected 2012 | reverse complement strand
TAGCAGCGCCAGCCGATGCACGGCTGCAGATCGGTGATGCCCAGCCCGGCCAGGGAACGCCCGTCCAGCAGCTTGGTGTCATCCAGCCAAAGGCTCAGCTTATCCCGGTCGCTGATGGCGATGGTCACCCGGTAATCCCTTCCTGTCTCAAAGGAGAGGCCGGTCTCTCCGGCCAGCAGGGTATTCCCTGGGGTATACATCGGCTTAGCCGCCCAGTTCAGGATATACTGTCCCGCACCCGTATCCGTGTTCCGAATCTGCAGACGGATCATCCGATCGTCCGCTACGGTTGCGGTGCCGTCAGCAGCCGTCTGTGTGACCGTGCCTGTGGCAAAGGCCAGCTCCGGGCCGTTCCAGGCAGCCGCCTTAGAAAAATTGACCGTTACAGAGAGATACCAGGCATCCCCCTGCACCGTCTGTGACAGATCCTTCGGTCCGTAATTGGTGCCGGAAAGAAACGGCGTATCGTCCAGACAGACCAAATTCAAACGGTCTCCGATTGCGGGGGCTGCATCCGCTGCACGCACCCAGGCAATGTTCGGCAAGAGAATTGTCCCAAGCAGCACTGCAACCGAAAGCAGGGATGCCAATGCCTTTTTTGAAATGTTGTTCATAAGCGTTTCCTCCTTTCGTAAGTCATTTACGGCTGTGCGGTGTCCCAGGAAGCGAAATCCGCTTCCTGACCCCCGTTTTTGCTTTCATCATGCCGTAATCCGTCTCCGTCAGTTTCATCCTTTGGGGAATCGGAATCACCGTTCGGCTTGGTCGCGTCCGAAATAGTGTTAAAGCCTTCGTCCTTGTCCTTGCCGTCTCCTGCCTCGGAACGCCAATCGAAATCCTTGCGATCGCTGACTTCCACATCGTCGGCAACCGTCGGAGCGGTTGTCGGAGCGGTATTGTCCGTGTCGATCACGGGGGTATCCTCCCCGGATCGACACTGCGTCAGAAAGAGGATGCACAACACACAGACAACGACCACCGCCGCCGCAACGGGCAATACGACCCGCAAAATTTTATCTTTTGACATCTCTTTCACTCCTTCATTTCTTAGGATCGATCAGCACATCGTCGAAGGACACCAGCGTGCGGTTCGCCGTGAAGCTGATAAACCCTTCTGCGCCGTTCAGTTCTGCGTTGCTGTAATCAATCAGGCACTTATCGTCCTGATACACCTTAATGTTGTTTCCGACACTGGAAACACGCAACTGATTCCATTTGCCGACCTCGAAATTCTCGATCTTACTCTGTGCCGCAAACTTCTTCGTGCTGGCCTCATACAGGGTTACATTGCCGTTGCTGTACAGCAGCAACGAATACTTGGCCGTGTTGTTGGTGTCGTCAATGCGCGGCTTATACAGCAGCACGCCGGCAAAGTTATCGCTGGAATCATCAAAGCGGTATTTAAACTCCATGTTGAAATCACTGAACAACCGATCATAGATTGTCACACCGGATGCCCACCCCTGAGAAACTGTGCAGGAAAGCGCACCGTCTTTAATCTCCCAAGTGCCGTGATCCCCGTGATACTTCGTCAGGCTTTCCCATCCGCTTTGGTTGTTGAAGTTCTCGCGGTAGGCGGTCGGTGCAATGCTGTACAGCTTGCCCTTTTGCCACAGCTTATACAGCGTGCTGTTCTCCACAGAGATATTGTGAATGTCTTCCAAGCCAAAGCCTACAAAGCGGGATTCGTTATCGGTTGCAAACAGCTGGTAAGTACCGCCACGAGTACAAGTGTCCTCATAAGTGATCACCGGTGCTGCTGTTCCCTTGACATACACCTGACACAGGCGATCCTTCTTCACCAGCATCACCGTTGCCGCCTTCGTGCCTTCACCCAAAGCGTGACGGCCGACCTCGGTGCCGTCTGCACGCAGGATCAGGTTGCCCTCTTTATTCAACACCAGGCTGATACCGTCAACTGCTTTCGACGCACCCTCGGAAGCGCAAACCAGCACACCCGCCTCGGTGGAGGAACCGCGATTGATCTCCAGAGAGGTGACAAAATCGGTCGTGCCGACACCCAGCAGGGTGGCCGCACCGTACTTGTTCATGCTGGACTGTATCTGTCCCTTACAAACAATGGTATTCACGCCGCCGAACACGGTGCTTCTTTGCCCGCTTGTACTGGTCAGAATGTTCCAGGTGGACGAAAGCGAGGTCAGACGATGGTTCATGAAACGCGCCGCTGTGTTCACGGCATAGAAGCACACATGTCCTTTGCCGCAACCAGTATCGTCAAGGCTCAGCGCGCAAGTGGCGTTCTGACCGACATACACACGAATGTTGCCGTTTTTGACCTCCAGGATGACCCGCAGGGCGTTCTCATCCTTTTGCTTTTTCACGGTCACCGAGGACATTTCCACCCCGTTTTTGTACAGGGTCAGGCGGTCGTCACGGGTATATTTGAGCAGGAAGCCGTCGTTTTCATCGCTGTCATGCTCCGTCTTGCCAAACCCAATGGCGGCATAGCCTTTGCCGTCTTCCAGCTGCAAAGTCACGTTCAGTTTGAAATCATCATAAGCCTTTGCCGCGAAGCCCAACTGAGCAACGCCGGACTGCCCGCTCTGATAATAGCCCTCATTACCGTATTCCCAAGTGCCGCTGACGATGACGGTCTTTTCCGTCATCATAGCGCCGACCGCATCGGAATAGTCCACATCCACCACACCGGAGGCATAGGGCGTGTTGAACGCCTTGCCGCCGCCGACGCAGTCACCGAAGCTGACATAATCAAAGCTCGCCGTTGCCTTGCCGGACACAAACGCACCGACATGCTCCGAACTGAAGTTGGCAAACAGCAGATCCTCCATGACCGCAAAGCTCTTGCCATCATAGGAATACGCCATCGTATAATTGCTTCCGATACGCTGCAGCTGAACGATCACAGCAGACTGCGGGTTGGTATCCTTCACGTACGCATCCACCTGCATCGTGCCATTTGCTGTTCTGCCGAAGAAGAGGACCTGCTGACCATCAATCACCGTACGACCGGCAGCCACCCACTGCTCTTCATCGCTCACGCTCCAAACACCGGCGAAGTCGCCCTCTTTTTCAACGGCTGTATCCAGCTTCACCTTGAAGGTCCAGTCGTTGTCCTTGCTCTGCGCGTTGGCATAGGTGATGCCGTTCTTGGCGGTCAGGGTCAGAGCACCGTTTTCAACGGTCGCATTTTTCTTATCGCTGTAGGTGAGCAGCGCATTGCCTTGTTCGGTATCGAAATTGTCAAAGCCGACTTCATCTTTGCGCGATGTGGCGGTCACATTTTTCAGCGTGACGCTGCCCTCCAGCGGTGCAAAGCCGATCACAGCCTCATACTCCATCGCAATGGTGCAGGCGCTGCCCTCAACCTCTGTCCACTCACCGGAAACGGCGCCGTCTTCGTTGGTCTTTGCCGTGAATACGGCAAAACGGTTATTCCCGTCACGATCAAGCTTCACCGCCGAGCCGGACGCAATTTTTGTCTCACAGATGCTTTCCTGATTGCCGCCGATTTTCTTGCGAGCCGTGATCGTCAGCTTGTCGCCGTGGATGGTCACATTATAAGCAGCCGCCTTGGCAGTTGCATCCTGCCGAACGGAGAGAACCGCCTTGCCGTTGCCCTCTGCCGTGGCATACAGGCTGCCGGCACCGTACAGCTCCGTGGCTGCCAGCGTCAGCTTGTCGGCCTTATCCAGACTGCCCTCACCGTCCAGTTGGAACACATCGGTGTCCGTCAGATAGACATTGGCATTCGCACGGCTCAGATTGCTGACCGTGTAGATGCTCCGATATTTGCTCGCCTCTTTGCCGCTGGCAAAGACGCTGCCGCCGGGAATAACATCCAGGTGGAGCATGCCGTTTTCGTCCACCGTATACTGCTTGCCGGTGAACCAGTCGGTAAATACCGTACCGTCCTTGACGCTCAGCAATCGCGCCTCGACATCCACCGTGGTGCTTTCCTTGTTCTGCGATGCCACCGTGATGACGGTGCCCTTATCGTCCCAGCGTCCGTAGGCATAGACATTCTGTGCGTTGTCCAACACCAGATCGCGTACAGCGCCGGTCTTGAGTGCACTGTATTTGCTGCGCAGCTCACCCAATGCCTTATAGAGGTTATACCGCTCGCGATCCCAGTTGCTCTCGTCCCACTCCATCGCATAGAAGGAGGCATCATAGCCGATGCCGTCATCATTCTTGCGCTCCAGATTGATCTCTTCGCCGTAATAAATGCCGGGCGAACCGATATAGGTCATCAGGATCAGATGTCCGGGACGGTCCATGTAAGCCGGTGCCTGATCATCCTGGCGCGTGTGGTCGTGCGTCATCAGCAGATTGAAGGTGCTCAGCGCGATCGGACGCGGGTAAACACCCAATGTTGCGTTGAGACCTTGCTTCAGGGTGGAAACATTCGTTGCCCCTTTCATATAATCCCACAGCCAGTTCCTTGCCAGACTGAAGTTCCACTGCGAATCCCACACGGTCGACATCATGGAATCATAGCCGGAGGTTTCCGATACAAAAAAGATCTCCGGATTGATTGCCTGCAGGTTTTTCTTGATGACGGAAAGCACCTGCACATCGTTCAGATATCCGCTGTCCGTCCGCCCGTACAGCCAGCCGCCGCAGTCAAAGCGCCAGGAATCCAAATTGAACGGCGCAGCCGTATAATACTGCATAAAGGAATTCTTGGTGGTGTACAGTAGCTCCTGCAGCGTCTTGCTGGAGTGATCCAACGCCGGGCCGGACCAGGACAGATGAACATTATCCGGCCACTGATAGAAGACAAACATATCCTTCCAGATGCTGTTCTCATCCCTCGCCGCTCCGGCAATCGGCCAGGTGCCACCGCTGTTATAATAGGCGCTGTCATACGGGGTAAAGGTCAAGACCGCATCGCCGCCGACCTTGAAGCCGCTTTTGTGCAATACCGCCAGCGTATCCTTCAGGCTCTGCGCGTTACCGAAGGAGGGCTCCACCATGTCATAGTAGAGCGGGCCGTACCCCATATTCTGATTGGCACGGTTAAACGGGTTCATAAAAACTGCATCCGCATACAAGCCCTTGATATACTCTGTCTTTTTGGCAATACCCTTGAGGTCACCGCCGTATTTATCTGACAGCGTGCGACGGGGATGATTCCAGGAGTTGATATCGTTATCGTCCGACACCGTCACATCGCCGGAGATATCGCCGTTGTAAAAAGCATCCGGGCTGAGGTTATACCACAGTGCGCCCTTCGTCCAATCTGCCGAGTGATAGCCCGGCGAAACCGCCCAGCAGTCCGAATAGGTGCCCGATTCCACCGTATCCGGCTGCAGGGAGCGATCCACAAAATAGCTGCCGGTATCGTTGGCACAGATAAAGCGATAATAGAAGACTCCCTCCTGTGCCGGAATTTTTCCGACCCAAAAGTCGAAATAACCGGTATCGTCATGCCTGTCAAAGGTCATATCTGCCGTTTGCCAGATTTTTCCCTTATCGGCAGTATACTGCACCTGCGCCTTGTTCACATTGTAGCGCTTAGTGCGCAGACGAACTGTGATGTCGTCCGTCTTTGTCGGCTCCAGGGGCTCCATATATTTGTTTGCCTGATCGTGAAAAGCCTCTGTGATGTTTGCGCTGTTGTTTTCCGCGTACAGCTTTTTCTCACGCGCCGATGTTCTTACCTGCGCCGCAGCGAAAACGCCGGAAAAGACGCCGCCGATCACCAGCAGGACAGCGCAAATACCGATGATGACCATCAATTTCTTTTTTGTTTTCATTGCCCTGTCACTCCTTCCGCCTGCTCGGGATCAGACTTTTCTCGTGTTTTCTTTACGGTTTTTATCACATAAACGCCGAGAACCGCCGCGCCGCCGATCGGTATGATGCAGCCCAAAACCAGCAGCACCCAAAGCCAACTGCTTTTTGCCATCGGAACCGCCTGCGCTGCCACAGCCGCCAGTGTGTCTCCCGCATGCTTTGCCTTTCCGGTATCGACAACCGGCAACACGGAGGCATTCTTTTCGGGCTCCACATTGTAAAGCTGAATGTCCGACATTTCCGCCCGCACATTGGTCGCGGAAACCGTAAAGCACAGCTGATATTCGGGAAGATCAAATGCCGTGAAGGTCAAAGCACCGTTGATCCACACCTTCATCCAGGTGGGACCGACCAGCATATCCACCGTGTATTCCTTATCCTGCTGCAAAGTGAAATCTTTTTTGACAAAATTCTTGATCTGTACGGAATCCTGCCATATCTGCAGCTCGGCACGGTTATCCATCAGGCACAGCGTGCTGCGATAGTTGATATTGCTTTCCGAAGGATGCCAGCTGTTTTTGACCGTGAATGTCATGCCGGCATCCTGGCGCTTGGCGCCTTCCAGTTCCACCGCGGACACCTGCTGCGGCTTGATCTTATAGTGCCACACAAAGGTGTCCGTCTTCTTCAAGCCGTTCAAGCCCTTTGTTCTGCTCTGATCGACGAAGGTATAGGAATTGGACTCACCGGTGATCGGCACATACAAAGTACCGTCCATGTATTTTGCACGCGATTTTTCCACATTGAGCTTAACATTGTCAAAGTGGTTGATGTTACCGCTCGGCTTTTTCGGCACGGAGACCGAATTGAAATACGGATTGTTGTGCAGCTCCAAATCAAAAATGTCATTCGTCAGCACAACCGACTTGCCGTAGATCTTCATATCGGCCAGCGTCGCATCGCAGGCTTCCAGCTGCAGGCCCGGCTTGGCAGTCGTCTTCTCGCCGGTCTTGGACAGCGCCACCTGATTGAAGATAAGCTTGCCGTTCACCCACACATTCACCTTGTCCGCATCGGACTCGATGGCAACATCATAGGTTTGACCGACCTTGAACGGCATGGGGCAGGATTCCAATTCGTTTTCGCCGCCGATCAGCACGATCGCACGGGTATCACAGAAGGCAATGTAGATATCCCCCTGTTTGCAGGAGCGGAACATGATACGCGGCCCCTCCCATGGCTTGGCAAAACCCTTGTTGATGGTCATGCTGGTGCGCATAGTATAGGCAGCAGTGTCGGTCAGGGAAGTATTTTCAAAGGTATACTTATTGCCGAGACCGTCAGCTCCGGTGACCGTATAGTTGGAATAGGCAGCCTCTTTGTTGCCCGCCATTACCTTCATATACCGAGCGCCGTTATACATGCCGCTTGTAAAAGCCGGGATGGTGGGGTCGGAAGCCGGAACGACAAAAGGTGTCGGCTGCGTGTAGTAGAAATGGATATCCTTGATGGTAGCTTTGGTCAGCTCATATTTGATGCCGGGATGCGACGGCAGATCGTACTCCAGTGCCACATTATCCAGCACCAGGACATCATCCACCCAAACCGACACGCTCTTCGGACCGACAACAACACCGATTTTATTGGGCTTTCCTAAAATGCGTTTATATGCGGCGGACCGGATCTCCGTATCGTTATACATCACAATTACAGCGCCTTCCACCAACACCAGTTGGTAGCGGTTCTTCAATTTCTCATCGGCGCGCAGGATCGGCCGCACGCCGTGAAAACTTTTTGCCGCTTCGTCCACCGTGACCTCAAAGCTCCAGGCATAGGTGTCGCTGTCCGTGAAGGGCAGCTTGGTGAAGGAGACCAGATCGGCACAAACATTTGCACTTTGCAGGACGCCGTTTTCATAGGTGGCAGACGAGCCCTGTTCGGATTTTATTCCGACATAGGGCGCATAGTCTCCGTTGCCCTCCGGCATCGAGGGGAAATCGCCGTAATACTCGATCCCTTTGCCCCACAGGTGTAGATTGGAGTAAGCACCCGCAGCAAACTGAAACGCCAATCCCGCATACGGCTGCACATCCGTATAGCGGCTGTATCTTCCGAGGTCGATATTGGCAAAGACCTTTTGTCCGTTCTCATAGAACCACAGCCGACGGTTGGAATAGCGGACTGCATAGGCGTTCTTCTCCCCGACAGTTCCGTGCGACCGGAAGAAATCCCGGATCGTTTCCTGCGTGCCGTTGCTCTGACGGGCAAAAATATGCACATTGGGTCCGGTGACGACGATCTCGATCATCACCTCTGCGTTGTTCTTATAGGTATCCTTTGCCTTGGCAACAACAAAACGCAGGCTGTCCTCTGCGGATTTTTCGTTTTCCAGATAAAAGGCATCCACCGTCAGATTATAGGCATTCTGGTGGTATTTCACTGCCTTGAAGAACAGCTCATTCCGCCAGGAAACTACTTCTGCCGTAAACTCTCCCTTGGGCATCAATTGACTGCCGATATCCGTTGTGCTGTCATAGCTATCCAGTGCTGTTTCCGCCGCCTGTGCCACGGTCGGCAACAGGATCGTGCAGAGCATGATCACCGTCAAAGCAAGCGCCAACAGTCGGCCGCAATGAAGCTTACGATTTCTCATGATAAGCCTCCTCTCCGCAATACTTGTCATTTATTTGTTATAAATACTGTTGATCTGGTCATCATACATACCGCTGATAGACTCAATGGCTGCAGCGGGCGTACCGAACTGACGGCAGCAGGCATCCACCACGACCTCCGAACCGAAATCGGCAAGCAGGCTATCCACAGCAGCGCCTCTGTCCACATAGGACTTGCTCAGAATGAGGTTATACATCTCGGCAGCATCGGCATCCTCCTTGCCGAAATAGTCCATCATGATGTCATAATCATACGCCGCCTGTGCGTCGCTGTCATTCTCCGCACCGGCAACCTCTTTAGCCAGAGCATTCATCACGATCACGGTCTTGTCAACATCCTTCGTGTTGGTGGAGGGGATAGCAAACACCAGCGCGTTATTGGCATTGGAAACATAATCGGTTGCATTCGGGCCCATGGGCAGCGGAAGAATACCGTAATCCACATTTTTGGCAATGGGCTTGATCTGCTGCGTGATCAGCCAGCTTTCACAGAACATGAAGGCACATTCGCCGTTCACAAAATAGTTGGCATACGCCTGCGTGGTAACACCCAGTCGCGCATCGGCGCCGTAGACATTGGCGACGGTTTTGTCATCGTTGATCCATTTCGAAAGATAATTCAGCGCAGAGATGGCTTCCTGTGAGGAGAAGTTTTCCTTGGCAACGCCGTTTTCCACCTTGACAAGGCTGCCGCCGTTGGAGTTGATCATGGCAAAGCCCAGCTCGTTCCAGATAGCGGGCATCAGGCCGAAGATATCGGTTTTGCCGTCGCCGTTGGTGTCTTTTGTGGTTTTCTTCAAAAGCTCCGCGAATTTGTCAAAGGTCCACTGCTTATCCCGCACAAGCTGCTCCATGTTTTCCGTGACACCGCACTTTTTCAGCACATCGCGGTTATACACAAGACAGGTACGCACTTCGGAGGGGCGCATAAAGTTGAGACCGTAGACACCCTTGTCATAGGTCGCCATTTCCGTGCACGCCTTCACCCAACGGTAGTCATCGGGATACAGTCCCTTGACGCTGTTGAGATCCTGAATATATCCGGCACGGATAGCCTGCAGCAGGAAGTTCATCGGGATATGGATAATGTCGGCATACTTATCGCCGGTCATCGTCTTTGCGCGAAGATTTTCCATGCTCGGCCAAAGGCTGGTCACCTTGATCTTGCAGTTATAGGCTTTTTCAACCTTCTGACGGGCTTCCTCAAAGCTGCGTTCACTGCCCATCACCGTCTCCATATCCGGAGAATCTTGAATAAAGGGGCTCGCCACAACGAACTCATAACCGCCGAGATCCACCACGGTATCGTCGGTTTTCCCGGTGTCATTGTTATTGTCGTTGTTGTTGTCGCTCGGGTTCTTGCCGCTTCCGCAGGCAACCAGGCCGAACATCAGCACTGCCACCATACCGAGAGCGGCAATTCTGCTCCAAAAAGACTTTTTCATGTTATTTCCTCCCTGTACAATGTTTGTGTTTACGGACATCGTCTATATGCTGGCTGTGCAACGCAACCGCTGCGTCCGCCACAGCCTAAAAGAGAAAAGGAGAGTCGGACTAGTTTGCAAGTCCGGACTGTGCAATGCTTTGCACCAGGAACTTCTGACATATGATCGCCAGCGCGACCAACGGCAGAATAACGAGAATTGCCGCCGCATTCTGCGCAATGGCAGTACCCATCCTATCCAAAACGCCGCTGTCGGTATACACCGCCATTTGACTTTGGGCTGCCACGACCTGCGGCAGGGTCATGTGATCCGTGAAGAACAGCGACGAAAAGCGGATGTCCGTCCACTGCCAACAGAAGGCAAAGAGGAACACCGTCACCATCATGGTACGGGCGTTCGGCAACACAATTCTTGTGAAAGTGCCCATGACCGAGGCGCCGTCCACCGCCGCCGCATTTTCCAGATCCGCCGGCATACCCATGAAGAACTCCCGCATGAGATAGACATAGACGCACTGCTTCATGGCAAGTCCTGTCGCCGCCAAAATGTATACCGGCCAGTCCGTATCCAGCAAGTTGAGCGACAGATCGCCGATGCCGAAGAAACGGAAACCGAGATACTGCGGGATGCTGTAAACCTGCTGCGGGATGATGATAATCAAGATGACCGCAACAAACAACAGGTTTCTGCCCTTAAATTTGAAGCGTGCCAGTCCGTAGCCGATCATCGTGGAGGTTATCATCTGCAGCACTGCCGATATGAGCGCCAGCCGCAGGCTTTTCACGCCCGCCGTGGACAGCTGTAAATGCTCCCATGCATGCTTCCAGAAATACAGACTCCATTGCTTCGGAACATATTTTACCGTAGCATCCAGCAGATCCGACCGACTCATAAAGGCGGATAGGATCTTCGTGGCAAAGGGCTTTAAAATCACATAGCAAAGCCCGAACACCAGCAAAAACCGAAAAAATGCCCACAGTATCGCTCCGAATTTAACCTTCCCCTTTTGCACGGCGCTTTCCTCCTTCCGAACGATTCATCAGTTTGTAAACCGTTGCCAATGCGATAGCCATCATAATTCCCAGTCCCATTGCGTAGACAAGATACATTGCCATTGCGTAGGAATACTGGTTGTTTGTATATGCCATTTCCTGTATATAGGTGAACAGTGCGCCATCCGTGCGGGTGAACACATCCACGACCGTGTACACGCCCGCCACCAAAATCTGCTTGGCGGTCATCGGAATGACCACTTTCCAGAACAGCACCCACTTGGAACAGCCCTCCACCTGTGCCGCCTCATACACGCTCACCGGTATCTGCTGGAAGGCCGCCAGAAAGATAAATATCTGCATACCGGAGGCGTTGACAACGTCTTTAATGCCTGTTGCGGCACTGACGACAATATCGCTGAGTGTCGAGTTGAAATTCATGGACAACAGCAGCTGTGACAGATCAAACCGTGTTCCCTGCATTCCCTCCAGCGCATCGCGCATCGACATCAGACTGTCCAGCTGCGTGCTGGCCTCCACGCGCGATATGATGCCGGTCGAGAGAACCAGCGGCAGGAAGAAGATGGCGCGCGCCACGACTCTGCCCTTGAACTTCTGATTGAGCACCATTGCCATAAAGAGGCTGAAAACCAGAATGACCGGCACCTGCACCAAAAGCTCGCCCAACGAGGACAGCATATACTGGAGGAATTTTGCATCGCCCGCAAAGGCTTTGATATAATACTTCAGCCCTATCCATTCCAGCGTGTATCCCGAGCCGTCGATGACGGTTTCATTCAGAGAATACAGTACCGTCTGCACGATATTCGGGATGAATATAAATGCAAGACCCAAAATCAGCGGCAAAGTAAATAAATACCCGTAGCGTGCTCTTTTCCGCTCCAAAGAAAAGGTCTTTGTCTTTTTCATCATCTTCATGGCATCTTCTCCTGCTGCACAACAGCAAAGTTTCTGGGCTCAACCGTGACATTGTTCCAAGTCAGCGCTTTCGTTCCGTAATTGACCGCGATAACCGTCCCGTCCTCATACACCGTCAGGTGGATGCCCTCCGGCGTGGTCTCGTGGCGTTCGATCAGCTGGGTGGACAAGCGTTCAAATGTGGGCGCCCACGCCGTATATCTGTCCACGATTTCCTTATGTGAAAGCGTTTCCGCAATCGGATACAGCATTTGCTGTCGTGCCAAATTTTTCACCACCGTATACGGTTCGGTCATGCAGGAATAATACATGCTGGCGCCGCTTTCAATAGTGTTCAGCCACGCCGTTTCGGCATCCGACGCCAAATTCAGGGCAGCGCCCGCATAGCTTCTGTACCCATGCAGCACCATAGCGTAGAACGGCACCTTTTCGGTCACCACCCGATAGGAAGAATCCGACAGCGGAATTTTCAAGAGCGTATCGGCACGGGCGACGGCGTACATATTGCCGCCCTCCGTCATGAGGCTGCCAAAGCTCTCGGCACGGGCTGCCGCATTGTCTGCCATACGGCGTGCCTCGGCACGGTCGATCGTATCCGATGCCTGATAATCGCCGATCAGGCGGCTGCCGTAGCCCGCCCAGGCATAACCGTAATCTGCAGGCGAACCCATTTTCTTTTCAAAGGCGGTGACAAACGCATCGGTCAGCGCCTCATAGTAGCGCGGAGAGAGGAGATAATACGAGCCGATCAGGCGATCCTTTGCGAGAAACACCGGATCGAGAAATCCTCTTTTCACCACCATGCGGTTGATCTTCTTTGCCGCATGGGTAAGCTTGCTGAATCGGTCAAAGCTGCCGTCCTTATACACGATGTCGATCGGATCATCCACATACAGAAGGTTGCCGTTCTGCTGCAGCTTTGCAGCCAATGCCTGTAGAGCTTTCGTGCTGCCTACATCGGACACCGGCTTGAAGGAGTCCACCATTGCGTTCTGCATACCGTTGTGGGAATACCCCTTAAGGCGCACACTGAGATCCGTCACGCCGTCGGCTTGCAGCGCATCCACCGCCTTATCCATGCCGTCGACAGTCGAAAGAACCGTTTTGGCGCCATAGGGAATGCCCAAAAACGAGGCGTCTGTTGTGACATATCCGGTGAAATCCAGATAGAGGGGCGTTCCGTCGGTGAGGCGCCTGTCAAAGACGCCCTTTTCCGTCAGGTATGCGCGGTATGTCTTTGCCATAGACGAATAATCGCAGTTCTGATCGTCCAAAAGGATATACCGCACGGTGAGCGGATCCGTCACCGCTTTCTTCGCATACAGGCTGAAGCTCGTCACGGAGCTGTATGCCGCGATATCCGTTTCATCCACAGAGCGGACGAGAAAGCTCGGATAGACCATGCTGCTGAGATTGGAGTCCCCCAACACACGACCGCAAACCGTCGCACATTCGGCAGCACTTTCGATCACGGCAAAAAATCCGGAGTCTTTGCGGTTCATGCCGAAAACCGGCATCACAGCACTCTGTGTGATCTGCGTATTCTGCTCCTTGTCTACAGACGCATCCGCACCGTAGATTTTAACATTCAACCGCTGATTGCTGCGTTCGGCAATGGACATCAGCGCGCCGGAGCCGTCCGGAATGAACAAATAGCCGTCCCGCACCTCGGCAACACTGCCAAAAAGCGGCAGCAGGTGCACATTCGTAAGCGTGTGCTTCTCGCTTGCCGAGGTGATCCGGTCGGACAGAACAGCGGAAGTGAAACCGTCCTTTGTGATACGGTATTCCACCGGAACATGAAATTTCGCCGGCACATCGATTTCGGTCTCGGTAATATCCATCTCTGCCGTGTCGGCGGCATATTTTTCCGCCGTATACCCCACCGCATTGAAGTATTCCGTGACCTCGGTCTGATCCTTTGCATTCATGCTGTCGATCACGATATACAGATCCTGCTTCTTCAGTTCCGGATATGCCGAGACCAGATCGGCATTTTCCTCGGCGCTGCGCAGCTTATAATATCGGATGATACGCCGCTTTTGTCCGACATTCAGCTTGCCGAGGATCTCCTCCTCGAATGTTTCCTTAGTGAAAACAGAGGGCACAAAAATGTCGGTTTCCGATTCTCGGATGTCATAGGTAACGCGAACTGCATTATTGGATTTTTCAACGGTATAGCTGCCGAAACGCACGCTGTTATCCGTCGAATACAGCGATTTCTGCAGTCCGTCCGCGTTATAGTAGTCGATCGCAAGCTCGCTGAAATACAACCCGTCGCTGCCTTCCGCCGCTGCACTTGCATACGAAGCAAAGGCAGAGCCTGCCCCCTTATCCGAAACCGTGAAATGGGTCGTTTTTGCATCCAGCACAAAGCGGACGCGGTCGTTTTCCAGGACGATCTCTCCCTCGCTCACCGGAGTGAAAGTCTCATCACTCGCCGCGTTGTCCGTCTTTCCGGACACCGCAGATGCCTCAAGCCGATTACCCGTCAGCAGCGTTACAGTCGGCACAGCCAAAACCAACACAGCGGCGATCGCCGATAGACAGATATACAATTTTTTCTTTCTTCTCATAGCGTTCACCACTTAATATGTTCTGTACGAAACTTCCGTATATATATCCCTGGCAAAAGCATACAGATCCTGTCCGATGTTGAAACAGACAAGCGCCAGGAACATCATCAGGCACATACCGATCAGCGTCAGTATTCCCGTGAGGATGCCCTTCCCCAAAGAGTAGTTGTGCGTTATCTGCATACCGAAGAAAATAAGCGCCAGCATCCAGAACATGATGACACTGTCAAAGGTATTATAGATAAATGCCTCGTTTCCGGACAGGCAATGCGACAATAAGAGCATCGGAATCGCCGTCAGGATATAGGGGCGCAGCGCATAGGCGGTGGCGATGTAGATGTCCTTCAAGGATCCCTCGCCGTCCATAAGGCTTGTGAAACACCAGTTGGACGCGATCCACATTGCCAGCGGCAGCACCATCATCAGTACGCCGTACAGCACATTGCGATCCTCAACGAGCTCATGCGTGAAGCAATAGCCGCTCAGCTGATACCGCATGCCGTAAAACAGGATAAACAGCGCCACATGCACATTGGCAGCGCGCAGGCTGCCGCGTCCTTCTCTTTTCAGATCCCAAAAGCCGTCAAAGGGATGGAACATCACATGGTTGCCGTACCGCAGCTCGCGCACAAACGCATAGCGCTCGAGCTTTTCGGTCAGACGGTACTTTTTCCAAAGCCAGCCAACCGCAACGACCAGCGCAATGAGACCGAACAGCCCCAAAAACAGCCGGGTGAAATGCTCGGATATAAAAGTTTTTCTTTCTTCCTCGAAGGCCTTATAGTAATAGCTGTAGCTGGAGTCACCCTTCAGCTTCTCCAGCGCGTCTTTATAGGCTTTTGCCTGAATGTCGGTTCTTGCCAGACATTTGTATGCATAATTGTAGGTCGGGCACATCGCCAGAACGCGGTTCCAGCTTTCCGCCGACTCATCGTATTTACCGCCGAGCATCAGCGTGACAGCGGAATCGACCGCCTTGCCGAAATCGGTCTCGGTAAACACCGTCAGCAAATTGTCTTTCTGATCCACGACCATCAGCGTGCCGCCGTTGATCTCGATCGAAGAGGGCGACTGGAACAGACCGCTTTGGTTGCCGATGCCGCCGAAGCAATACAAAAGCGCGCCGTCCTGATCATACACGAAGATGCGTCCCTTTGAGGAGTCCAGCGCCGCATAGACGCCGTCCTCGCGCACAGCGATATCCACAAAGGCGGAGGTGGTCTTCAAGCCCTTCGACTCATAGTACTTAGAATCGCCGTACGGCGGATATTCCGTGTTCACATTCAGCACATTGCTGCCCGCGCAGTTGAGCTTTGTGATCGGCTGTATTGTCGCATCCTGTGTTGTCAGATACAAAAAGCCTTTTTCGTCAATCTTAACGGCGTTGTACTCGGTCGGCACCGCTTTTTCCAGCTGTGCTTTCTGTGTGTCGTTCATCAGCAGACGCCACAGCTTTTCGATATATGTCAGCGTAACCTCCGGTGCGCCCACAAAGCGCTCAAACTTTCCGTCGGCATCCAGCTGCACAACACCCTTATTGACATTTTTAACGATGACATAGATGCGTCCCGCCAAATCGACCACAAAGGACTCCGGCAGGAAGGTGTAGTCGCCGAGAATTTTGATCTCCGGCTGTTCGATCACCCGCTGCAGCGTATAATCCGCTTTATTGAAGATCAGAATACGGTGCGCATTCGTATCGGAAACATACATCCGATCGTCACGGATATACACCGTGTCCGGTGAATGGAAGGTGTCCGCCTGCCCGTTGTTATCAAAGCTCTGCAGAACCTGCACAAGTCCGAAGGACTCGTCAAGAATGACGATCCGGCCGTTTTCGGAATCCACAAGATAGGTGCGGTTTGTTTTCTCGTCATATGTCACGCCCTTCAGGCCGTTAAACGATCCGATCCCCAGATCTTCTCCGCTGACCGTAAGCTCAGCGGTATACGGGGCGGGTGTGTTGATGATCTCTCTATAGTTCTCCGTATAGGTGTAAGAGTAATACGAAGTGTTTTTGTCTCCCTCGGCACCCGCAACCATCGACAGCAGCATGCAAAGGAGAATAACAAAGGTAATTGCTTTGAATGATTTTTTCATAACCCGTTACTCCTTCATGCCGGAAGTGGACATGGTCTCCATGATGTTGCTTTGCGTCAGTGCAAAGATCAAAATCGGCACGCTCATCATGACGACGGAAACCGCCGTGCCGACGCCGGCGCGGGCAATGCCGCCCGATGTGATCTGTGTCAATGCATACGCCAGGGTCTTCTTGTCGTCACTGAATATGTAGGTCGTGCTGCCCAAATTCCACAGCGACTGCACCGACAGCAAAATCAGCGTCAGCCAGCCCGGCTTGACGCAGGGCATGACGATGCGCGCGTAAGTCGTCCACATCGACGCGCCGTCAATGCGCGCCGCCTCGATCAGCGAATCCGGTATAGCCTGCTCCATGAACTGCTTCATCAGATACAGTCCGAGCGGAGATCCGAATGTGGGGATGATGAGCGCCCAATAGGTGTCGATCATGTGCAGCTTGGACATGATCATATAGTTCGGGATCGCCGTCACGGTGGCGTTGAACATCAGCGTCATCACGATCAGTTTGAAGATCGCATTGCGACCCGGAAACTTCATCTTCGCAAGCTGAAAGGCGCACATAGAGGAGCAAACAATGTTGCCGACCGTGCCGATCGCCGTGATCATGACCGTGTTGAAGATATACCGCGAGAAAGGCACCAGAGAACCGGACATGACATTGAGCATATCCCGATAGTTTTTCAGCGTCGGTTCCTCCGGAAGCAGACGCGGCGGAAATACCCACAGTTCATGCAGGGGCTTAAACGAGTTTCCGATCACCAGTATGAGCGGCAGCGCCATAATAGCAGCAAACAGGGAGATCACGATGAGCAGCGCTATTGTGCCGCCTTTGGAGCGATTCAGTCTATTTTTCATCACTGACCTACCTTTGCAAGCAATTTTTGCACGACCTTATTCAGCAGCACCATCACGACGAATAACACTGTTGCGATGGCAGAAGCATAGCCCATTTCAAAGCGCGTGCTTCCGTAATCCTGCAATTCGTGCACAAGGGTATAGAGCTTGTATCCGACGCTCGGAAAACCGAACACGCCGCTGATGATGTCGCCGACGCCGAACGAGCTGGTGATACTCATCACGGCGCCGAACAGCAGCTGCGGTTTCATGGAAGGCAATGTGACATACCACAGCTCCTGCCAACGGTTGCGGATACCGTCCATTGCTGCAGCCTCATACAGCTTTTTGTCCACGCCCTGATAGCCGGCGATGAAGGACAAAAAGCCTGTACCGAAGCTGGACCAGATACAGATAATGGATGCGATCGGCAGCATATACTGTGTGTTTCGCGTCCAATCGATCGGTTCATACAGCAGATCCAAATTCATGAGGAAGCCGTTGAGCAAGCCGTACTGGTCACCGTTGAACAAAAGCATCCAAATGACAAAAATGCTGCCGCAAAGCGAGGGCGTGTAGAAGAAGAATGTCAGTATCGTCCTCACCGTCGGCGAAAATTCATTGAGCACCCACGCAAGAAACAGACTCAGGAAATAGCCGATCGGGCCGGTGATGACCGCCAGGATCAGCGTGTTGGAAAAAGCCGTGAGAAAGAGCGAATCGTTCAAAAACAGCTTATAGTAATTCTGCAGACCGATAAAGCGCGGGGGCTCTAACACATTAAAGTATGTAAAGCTGTAAAAAATCGAGATCAGCACCGGTACAACCGTGAATGTCAGAAACACGATCATGAAAGGAGCCATAAAGAGATAGTTTTGGCGGTGCGCAACTATCTCTTTGCAAAGAGACTTTATTTTCTTCATTGTTCTTTACTGCTCCTTTCCGTAGAATTCCTGTCGCTTTTCGACAATTTCGGTGGTAATATCTTCGCAGGAATCCAAAAGGCTCTCTCGCGTATTTCCGCCGTTTTCCACAACATCGCGGAAGGCAAAATCGAAATAGCGGCCCGTGTAATAGCTGCCGGCGATCTGCTCGACACCCTTGAGGCTGTTACGCTGTTCCTTGAGCGCTGCCTTTATATCACTGCTCCACTGCAGAGTCTCCATTGTTTCAAGGTTTGCCGTGGTGAGACGCGCAGCCGTGCCGAGCGCCGTTTCCAGCTCTGCGGCATACTCGCTCTGCACACTGCCCTGCGACCACCATTTGAGGAATTCCCATGCGTCGTCCACATGCTCCGAATTCCTCATGATGACCGAGCCGGACACGGTGGTTGCCGCCGTGTTGTGGATGTTTCCTTCACTGTCCACCACACCGGGCAGCACCGTCATGCCCCACTTACCCTCGATTTCCGGAGCGAAAACCGACAGCTGATTGTAAACGGCATAGCTGGTTACCGCCAGCGGCATCTGTCCCGAGCGGAAACGGTTCGCAAAGTCAAACGCTTTCGGAATCTTATAATCCGTATACAGCTGTGTCATGGTTTCAAACGCCTGATACGCCTGTGTACTGTTCAGCGCCGAGGCGGTTTTTTCCGTGTTATAAAACTCTCCTCCATACTGATACAAAAGGCTTGCATAGCTCTTCATATCCGTGGTGAGTCCGAAGTCGAAATAGGACAGCATCAATTCCGGCAGCACCTTCTGCAGCAGCGTATCCCAGGTTTTCAGATCCTCCGGATCGATTCCCAGCTCCGCCAAAACATCCTTGCGGTAGAAAAGCATCGGATAATCCATCGTTTCCGGCAGGGCATACACACCGTCATCCAGCGTGAAAGCCGTCAGAGATGCCTCGTGGAAACGGGAAAACACCTCATCCGCGCCGCTGAGCTTTGAAAGATCCACCGCCGCATTGCGCAGGGCATAGTTTACCGGTTCCGCTTCACCGACGCCGAGGCTCACATCCGGTCCGATCCCTGCCAGCGTTGCCGGCAGCAGTGCGCCGGCGCTCACAAGCTGCAGATCCACCTCAATTCCGTGCTGAGGCGTGAATTTACTGTTGATCATTTTTCGGATAATATCCGCCTGATCGCGGCCGGAGCTTATCCAGACCGTCACCTTGCGGTCTGCGTTTGTTTCAACGCTTCCCACTTCCGTGTAGTTCATTCTGAAACTGCCGATGAACTGGAGAAGATGGTGTTTCAAAGAGGCAAAAAAGCCTTTTTCCGCTTTCGGCAGCTTGGCAGACGGCGAAAGCAGCCGGAAATAATCCAGTGTCAGCGGCTGTGAACGGTTATCGTTGATCCAGGTGCCGAGCGAAGTGATGTTGGAGCGGAAATTGCTCAGACGGCGGGGCACCGATTCGGGATCGTTCACCATGCGGTCAAGCTGCAGATACAGGCGTTCAAAGGTCGGCTCACCCTTGTTATCGCCCGTAACCGTGTTTTTCTGCTGTTCAAGCTCCTTCAGGTCAGCGCTGACCTTTGCCATATCTGCCAGCACATCCGGCAGCAGCTTTGCGATGCTATAGTCGCGGTTCAGGTCGGGAGAAGTGCCGGTCACCATCACGATGTTGACATAAAGCGCATTGAGCTTTTCCAGCGCCTCCGACGCGCCGTCGATCACTGCCGCATGCCTGCCGAGCCCGACCGTCATGCGCAGGGTGTGCTCTCCCTCTTCCAGATAAAACTTGAAATCGGTCGTGCCGTCCCCGAGCAGCATGGTTTGCCAGCTGCTGCTGTAGGGGAAAGAAATGTATGCCGCTTCCTCAAAGGGCAGCTCTCCGTCGATAGTGAGAATTCTGGTGGAAACACTGTCGCTCTTTTCGCTCTGCAAAAAACGGGCAGCGACCGTATACAGTCCACTCTTCGGCACATTGACCTTCCACTCGACCCACTCGCCGGAGGTTTTCCACGAGCTGCCGCCGATGCAGTTATAGCGAATTTTATAGCTGTGATACGGCGTCGTCGTTGCCGATGAACGGTCATTTTGCATGGCAATGCTCTGGTCGGAACGCCCGTCAGCCAGCTCTGCCTGCACCAGCTCCAGAGAAGCCTCGGCATCGCTGTAGCCGGCTCTCTCCCACTGCGCCAGCATTTCGGCATAGGTCGCAGCCTTTCGGGGCTGAACAAAGCCGATCTCTGCCAAAGCAATCACATTGCGGACGGCGCGGACCTGCACCGTGTGCACACCCGGCTCCAAATAAAACAGCAACGGTTCACCGTCAGTCACAGAGGCGTTTTCAAGTCTTGTGCGCATCCAGCCTTCCGCTTCTACCGAATCCCGTCGAATTTCGTTATCCTGCGTATCCTTGCGGATCTCATCACTGAAAAGCCATTTGCGGGAAAGAGTCATGCCCGCCGTGCCGTCAAACGGGTTTTTCCCGTCCAGGCGAAGATCGATCTTGATCGCCGTGCCGTCCCCCTCCATGGGATGATACAGCAGCTCAATGTTGTAGAAGCCTCGCTCCGACACGGAGAATTCATACTCCGCCGCCTGATCCTGCAGAAGGCGCACACACGCCACATCCTCAAGCGTCAGCTTTTGCGCTTCCTCCGCCTTTGCGGCGCAATCGATCACGGTTGCAGCAGACACATAGTCTGCGTCCGGATACTGCGCCAGATAAGCACGATACGCCTCATAATGCTCTATATCGAAAATACTGCCCGTTCCGGCAGTATTCCCCGTATTTGCAGCATAAACAGGCAGCGCAGCAGAAGAAAGCAGGGTCAGCGATAACGCCAACGCCGCCACCTTCCGAAAGCGAAAATGTCTACTCATTTGCATCGAACCCTTCTCTCATGGACATACCCCTGCAGTGATGCAGCAAGAAAATTGGTAAAATTTGTTTAAAACGATTTAAATTCATACACAGTATACAACAAAAGTTAGGTGTAGTCAAGTGGTTTTATGGAATTTGTGATCCACAATGATTCCGTCGGGAACATCCACCTTCGGCGCTTTCCCCGCCTCCTGCCTGCACACGATCTTTCCGTACGGCGTCAGCATTTCCACCGTAGCCGACGGCAGTCCGAGCAGGGAGGGCGAAAGCCTGATTCTCCTGAAGCCCGGCTCTATCATTTCGAACCCAAGCAACGCTTTGGGGATAGCATACAGCGGTGTGCCGCCCCAGGCATGACTGAGATCAAAGGTATAGTTTTCCGGACAGACAAAGCCTTCCCCCAGTCCCTTCGGGCAGGTCGCAGCCGCCTGCTTCCAGCGTTCCGCCAGCTGCAGCATATAGGTGTCGCGCAGACCGTTGCGATTGACCGCCTCCAACAGGAAGTGCATAAAGTACGGCTGACAGTCGCCCAGCGTTTCATCCGTCATCACCCGATGCAGGATCGTGCGGGCGCGCGCGGTGTCACAAACACCGAAGCAAGCCGCCAAAATGTTGGCGTGCTTGCGATAATACAGCTTGCCGTTGCTTTGCGGCAGAGAATCATTCAGCTCCGCCTGCGGCGTCGGGGTGGTCAGCCCCTCACAGTACAGCCCTTTTTCGACGCTGTACAGCAAACGGTTGATCGCGCTCTTCAGCTGCACCGCCTTTTGCCGACACTGTGCAGCCATGGCGTCCATGCCGAGCACATCATACACCTTTTCCGCAGCCGTCAGAGCGCCGTAGTAAAACATGTTCAGGCAGCTCTGTCCCAGGTTTTTCGGCGGATGATGCAGCGTGTAGCCGTCAACCACCAGCCAATCCACAAACATATAATCCGTCGGATGCTCCACCAAACCGTTATTCCCCATATAGCCCTCAAAGCGATGCAAAAGAAACCACAGTCCGTCGGCGCAATCCGTAAGCAAGGTACGGTCTCCGGTGAACATGTAAACATCGTACAGCATCATCACCCAAATGAGGCTGTAGGCAGTGTGAAACATCCGACCGTCATTGCGGCAAAGCATTTCCGCCGTGCGGCGCACATCAAATGCCGCCAGGCGCATATCGCCGAAGGAGAAAGCCGTCATCAGACTTTCGATGTAATAATCGCCCGTGCAAGCCAGCGGCTCGCAGTGCTTGGGGCTGTCCAGATGGATCGTTTGGCGGCAATATTTGAGTGCCTGTTTGCAAAGCTCCAAAACATAGTTGAGCGCTTTGTCCCCGGTTTCGATGACAGCACATTCCGGCGCCGGATAGCAGGTGGCAATGCAGCCGATGTGCAGCACCGCTTCTTCGTCCGAGCAGTTCTCGACCGAGACTATGTAGCCGCCGACGCTGTGCATCTGCAGACCGCGATATTCCGTATCGCCGCTCAGGATCAATTCCTCGCGGCTGTTGATTTTCTCCAATTCAAAGCACTCGACGGTCGCCACGAGCAGACCGCTTGTTTCGGCAGAAGCCTTCAAAAACGCCCCGTATACTCTATCGTATTCCAGACGCACCGTTTTCTTCGATCGCGCCGCGATCCGTATTTCATCGCCGCCCTGCGGATACAGCGTCTCCTCCGTGCGCACGGGGATCGGTGCTGTTTCCGGGTGCCAGATATTCGGGATCTCCCAAGCCGGGGCATAGGCATCGGGCGTCACCGTCCCATCGAAATGAAACGGCGCCGTATACTGTCCGTTTCTGCGCGCCATCCAGGTGTTGTCGGTGGTCACGATCGCTACGGTATCATCCGCAAAGGTGATGTGTGCCGTGAGCATAAACCCGCCGTGCCCCTTGGAGTATTCATTGATGAGCACCGGCATCATTTTGACACGGGCAAAAAAATTCAGCGTATCGCTGCCCGGTTCAACCGTCATTTCCGTTGCATAGAACTGATCCCGCGGCGTGTAGTTGAACAGAAAATCTCCGCCGACGCACACGGGACCCGTCGCCAGCAGCGAACCGTTCAGCCACAGATCAAACTCCGTGTCACCCGCAAAGCGCAGCCTTGCACTTTTTACCTGTTTTTGGAAACGGTATGTTCTCGTAAACTCCGCAACGGTGTAATTGCCCCTGAGCGCCGTTTCCTCCGCGGAAAAAGCAAAAGGGTGGAACACGGTTGTCTGCGCATCGGAGTATTTCTCGCCGTCGAGCCATATCCACTTTTCTATCTTTCTCATTATTCCCCTCGTCACAGCTTCATAAACCTTTTCTGCAGCTCGCCGGCGGTCGGCTCGATCGCTTCATACGACCTTGCCGTCTGCACATTCCAGGTCTTTTCCGCCAGCATCGGCACGCGCTCCAGCAGTATGCGCCATTCGTCCTGCACACCCTCGGCCACCGAAGGATAGTCCTTGACAATGTGGTCTCCCCATGCCAGCAGCTGACCGCCCAGCACCGCCGCATCGGACGGTGCATCGTATGCCTCGTTCAGATAAGGGGACGAGGAATGAACTGCCCGCCACCGATAGATCGACTGCTCCAACACTTCCTTGGGACTCCACATGCACTTCGGCGCGACCACATACATCGGTGACCACGAGCAGTTGATGATCCGAAAGCCCGCCGCCAGCAGATCGGGCGTGATCTGATAATAATTCTCCCAGGACATGACCCATATCTTTTTCGATACCCGATCATTTACCGCCTTTGAGAACCCTTCCCACACGATCGGCTGCCGCCCTTTGTCAAAGCAGGTCTGTGCTATTTCCGTGATGAAGTGCACATACATTTGCTGCGCCAGCATCTCCTTATCCTCCATGTCCGTATCTATGCCGACCTTCCGTGCATAGGCGAGACACGCGGGGCACTTTGTCCATTCATCCTTGCTATGCGCCTCATCCCCGCCGATATGGATATATTTTGAATAAGGAAACATATCGCACAGCTCGGCAAACAGCGCCTTCATCGCCGCAATAGATGTTTCGTGCTGACAGATGACGCCCTTTGTGCCGAAGACCTCACCGTACCCCGACTGAAAGCTCTTGCAGTGTCCCGGCACATCGATCTCCGGCATCAGCTGCACCCCGCGACAACGGGCATATTCCACCAGCGCACGGATCTCTCCGCGGGTGTAGGATTGCCCGACGGTTGACAGCTTGGGATACAGCTTGCTCGGCAGCGTGTAGCTTTCATCATCGGTGAAATGCAGATGCAAAACCGACAGCTTGTAGTAATAGCACATATCCACATAGGACAAAAGATAGGAAAGCGGATGCCAGCTGCGCGCCAGATCCACCATCAGCCCTCTGTAGAGGGTGTCGGGCTTATCCCGCACGGCGATCACCGGCAGCTCGATCTGTCCGTCCTTTTCGCTCATCAGCTGGAGCAGCGTGGCAAAGGCGTGGTTCACGCCGCACTCCTCCGATGCCGAGATCTTCACGCCGTCCGCATCGATCACCAGTCCGTATGCCTCTTCGACGAGGGTATCGACCTTCTTAATGCGTATAGTCGCGCCGTTTTCAACCGTTCGGACATTCAGTCCGCACAGTGCCTGTGCATAGTGCTGAAACGCCGCAACCGCCCCGGCAAACTCCATGTTTCGCTCTACCGACGGCGCAAGGCAAACCGTCTGTGCGCCGCCGTGCAGTTTTTGTTCTTTGGGAGTAGGAAGTATATTCATTTTCACACCTCTTGTGTCAGCCGATTTTGGAATATTTTCGCTGTCTCTGCGGTTTCGTCCGGCTGCAGATCGGCAAAATCCACCTCGCGGAAGGATGCCTTCAGCTCGTTGGAAACAAAGGAAAGCACGCCGCCGCGCAGGACAGCATCTGTATAGGTGAATGTCGGCTCTTTCGCGCCGTCGATGTAAATGCGGTAATCACAGCCCTTTTTCACGATCATGACAGCAAAGCCGCGCTGCTCGGCGGGAAGCTGCCTGCGCTGCAAGACCTTCTCGCCGTCGCGCAGCATCAGCCAGCCGTTTTTGTCCATGGTCACATTCAGCGCCGTGCCCTCATAGAACTTGCCTTCTATACCGCTGAAGTACACGCCGACATACGGATTCTTGACATAGGACGGGATTTTATCCACCGTCACCTTCGCCGTGGCAACATAATCGGTCATGGCAATTCCGAACGGGTTGACAAACGAGAGCGTATGCTCCCAGGTGTTGCTGAACCCGTCTGCGTGGTATCGGTATCCGTGGAAACGGTACAGAACCGTGTCATTCGAGGCGATATTGGCGTTGTTGATATGCGCCACCACACCTTTCGTCACATAAGCAACATAGCCGCGCGGTGTCTGCAGCGCTATGTGGAGGATCGGCGTTCCCTCTTCCCCGGCAAACACCGTCAAGTAGCCGTCCTTCAGATCCACGCACAGCCGCTGTTCCGTTCCGTAGTCAGCCGCCAGTTTGGCACTGCCGAGCACGGCATCTCCCCGTTTCACCTGCACGAGACCGCTCTCGTCATAACAGAAGAGAATGCCGTCGCCGAGCGGCGTGTCAAAGCCCTTCTTGCCGAACTCAAAGCCGACAAAGCCCTGCCCCCCGTCGATCACATAGGTGCCGTCTGCACGCAGATCGCCGAAGGTCTTGTTCGGAATGCCCATTTGCGCAATATCGGTGCTCTTCTGGATATATCCTTCATTGGCATACGCCCAGTCACCCGAGACGATACGATATGCCGGCTGGATCTCCGTATCCTGCATATAGCTGTAGTCCGGCGCCGCAACACCGGGTGTGCGCGGCGTATTGGTGGACTTTCCGTCGTGAATCGCGTCGCCGAAGCTGACATAGTCAAACAGCGCCGCCTGCGTTCCGTCAACCACCAGACCCGCTCGCTCCACACAGTAGTTGGCATTCAGTCCGCGTCCGATCAAATTCCAGTGCGTCCCGTCATAGGAATACACCGCTGCATAGGTCGTGCCGATGCGCTGCAGCTGTACGGTGACCTTTTTCTCCGGCTGTGCATCCGGCACGCTGTAATAGGTCAGCAGCTTTCCGTTGTTGGCGCGGCCGAGGAAAAGCACCGGTCGACCGTTTTCCGGCTTTCTGCCCGCAACCACGAAGTTTTCCTCATCCTGTCGGCTGATAACGCCGGCAAAGCCGCCCGCAACAGGGGTATAGCACATTTCCGTTTTGAGCGTCCAATCCTCATACGGCGCATTGGTAAGCAGCGTCGTAAGGCCGTTCGGCTGCATCTGCAAGCCATCGGCGGTATAGCAAAGGGGGCATCCCCCCGCATGGTCGAACATGGCGCTCACGCCGTGTCGGAAGTCATCGCACTTGACGGATTCCTTCTCATAGGCGACCTTCACGCAATCCAGCGTGACCTCTCCTTGCAGCACGGCAAAGCCCGCCTTGGCGTGGTTATTAAGCGCCGCATACGCCGCGCCCGCCTCCTGCCACGCCGAACCGGGCGTGCGGGTGGTCAGCACCGTAAAACGGTTGTATGCGTCCCGCACAAGACGCACATATACACCGGCAGCCGCCGTTGCCAGCACCGTCTTTCTGACAGCTTCGCCCTTTTGCTCACGAACAAGCAGATAGAGCTTGCCGTCTTCCACACCGGCGCCCACAAACGCGCTGTCCGCCGCCGTATCGTTGCGCACAAGCAACAGGGCATCGCCCTCTGTCGTGACAAATTTGGCGGTAGCATTGCACGCACCGAACACCTCGGTGTGGGCAAATACAAAGTTGTCCGTGTCGCCCTTGCCGTTCACGGTGAAGGTGCGCACATCCTGCAGCACCGCTTCGGCTTTTCCGTTTCCGATCGTCTCAAACACATAGCCGCCTTTATCCTTTGCCGACGCCGTGCCTTTCACCAGCACCGTGCCGCCTGCCATGACATCGGCCTCAATGAAGCCGTCCTTGGCAACATACTGTTTGCCGGTCAGCCAGTCGGTATAGACCGTTCCGTCTACATCCTCCAGATCGCGCACATTCACCGCAAACCGCACGCTGTACGGATTGCGGCTGGCAACCGTGACCGCCGTGCCGTTTTCGTCCATTCGCGCGAAAGCCAGGATGTGATTTTCGTCATCCACGCTGAGGAACTTGACAATCCCCTGACGCAGGCAGGAATTCTTCTTGCGCATGTCGCTGAGAGCGCGGTGAAAATTCAAGGTTGCATAATCCCAGCGTTCCTCGTGCCAATCCATGGCGTAAAAGGAGCTGCTGTAATCCTCACGGGTGATGTCAAACTCGTCACCGTAATAGATGCAGGGAGCGCCGACCATCGTCATCAAAATCAACTGTGCCGGACGGATGGCATATTTTTCCCGCCGATGATTGCGCGGGCGGTCGTGATCCGACAGTGCAAAATACTGACACAAAGCCGCCGTGCGCGGAATGTTCATGACCTCAAAATCCAACCAGTGGTAGATCTCCGACTCCGGTATTTCGCCGGTAATATAGCGCTGGATTTCCTTGACAAACTGTAAATTCCAGCGCGCATCCCAAGTGCCGGAGTCAATGGCGGGATGCATGGAGTATTCCGACATAATCATCGCTTCCGGATTGCACGCCTTCAGGTAGGGGCGCATTCTCCCCACGACGATCGGGTCGCCCACCCGTTTCCCGTTTTCGTCGGTTCCGTACAGCGCACCGCCGGTGTCAAACCGAAAGCCGTCAAAGCTGAACGGTTCCTTGAGCAAACGCGGCAGATAAGCATCCTCGCCGCTGTAGATCTCCTTACACAGGGATTCATTGCAGTGGTTCAGCTCCACGCCCCCCCACAGCGATTTGTATGTACGGGTGTCGCCCTTTTCGCCGGTGAACCAAAACCAATCGTGATAAGGGCTGTTCCAATCCTGCTGTGCGCCGGGAAACGGATAATGATTGTTATCGTTATACCAAATTGACTGCGGCTGCACAAAGGAGAACACCACATCCATGATGAACCGCATGCCCTTTTCGTGGATCGCCTTTGACAGCGCTGCCATAGCCGATTTGTTTCCCATGGAGTGCTCAATTTGTTTATAGAATTCCGGCCCGTATCCTGCATTTTGATTGGACCTGAAAGCAGGATCCATAAAGATCGCATCGACGCCGAGACTCTGCAGGTGATTCAGCTTTTTGGCAATGCCGCGCAGGTCGCCGCCGTATTTATCTCCCAGGTCATGGTGCACATGATTCCAGGAATTGGAATAGTTGTGTCCCGAAAACACCTCATCGTTGGCGGGATCGCCGTTATAGAAGCAGTCCGGCATGATGGAATACCACAAAGCGCCCTTCGCCCAGTCCGGCGTGTGCAGGGTGGGATTCAGCGCCCAGCAGTTGTCACATTCCAAGACTTTTTCCGTGAAATTCTGCTGCTCCGGGCCGATATAGGTCCGTGCATAATAGACGGTATTGGCGGGATCGTCGTTCAGACACCGAAAGCAGTATTTGAACATCTGCCTTTGCGGCGGGATCACACCCTTGAAAAAGTCGTAATACCCGGTCTTGTCCCGTCCCTCTTTCACCATTTCATAGGCAGTCCAATTCGTTCCGTCGGAGGAAATCTCCACAAACGCCTGCGTCACATTGTCCGCCTTGGTTCTCAGTCGCACCTCGATCGGCTGATCGGCGCCCGGTTCGATGCTGGAAATGTATTTATACCCGGGATCGTGAAACAGATCCGTGATCGCGCTCTCAGAAATATCAATCGGTTTAAACATAAAGACTCCCCTCTCATATTTAAAGCTTTTGAGCCACTATGAGTGTAGCATATAAATCGGTTTAATGCAAGCGCTTTTTCGCACTTCCGACATAAAAAATGCTGCTTTTGATTACCTATCTGTATGCCATGCCGAAAAAATATTTTTCTTGCAACCGGCAAACATCTGTGGTATGATGGTCTCAGAAATATTCAATCGGTTTAATCGGAGGCTTTTATGCTTAAAGGAAATGTTTTTTCGGTTACTGATTACGGCGCAGAGCCGAACAGCAGCACCTATCAGGATATATATATCCAAAAAGCGCTGGATGCCTGCTTTCTCGCGGGCGGCGGAGAAGTCACCGTCCCTGCGGGCACTTACCGTGTCCGTGGACTGCGGCTGCGCTCCAATACCACCCTGCATCTGCTGGAGGACTGTATTCTCGAAGGCAGCCGTGACCCGGAGGCATACTTTATCCTCGAAAAGGACTCTGTAGAGCCCGTTGATCCTGCCGAGATCAGTCACAACGCTTGGCTCAGTGCAGATGACGACCCTGCTTTCACCTTCTTCAAAACAAAGGGAAGTCGGTGGAACAACGCCCTCATCCGTATATATCGCGCCCACAATGCGGCAATCGTCGGCGAAAAAGGCGCCGTCATTGACGGCCGGAACTGCTACGATCCGAACGGCGAGGAACACTATCGCGGCCCGCACGGCATTTCCGCCATCGATTGTCACGGCCTCACTTTTTCCGGCTATACAGCACGAAACACCGGCAACTGGGCACACTGCATAACCGACTGCTCCAATGTCCGTGTGGACAACCTCACCTGTCTGGCCGGACACGACGGCGTGCATATCACCTCCTGCGAGGATGTCATTATCAAGCGCTGCGGCTTCTACACCGGTGATGACTGCGTTGCCGGCTTCAACAACAGAAATGTGCTCGTAACGGATTGTGAGATCAACACCGCCTGCTCGGCGTTCCGCTTCGGCGGTACGAATGTACTTATCACCGACTGCCGTATCTTTGCACCGGCAAAGTATTTCTTCCGCGGCGCGATGACCCAAGAAGAAAAGGAAAGCGGCATATTGGCAAATGATGCCCCCTCTATGCAGGAGCACAAGCGCGATAATATGCTCAGTGTTTTCACTTATTATGCCGATCACTCCACCGTCATCACAAACCCCGGCACCAACATCACTGTCCGCGACTGTGAGATCGACGGCGCCGACCGCTTTTTGCACTTCAACTATTCCGGCAACGAGACCTGGCAGAACAACCGACCGCTCCTGGACATCTGCTTCGAGAACATCCGCGCCGAAAACATTTGTATGCCCCTGACCGCCTACGGCGATAAGGACGCTCCGGTAGAGATTATACTTGAAAACCTTGACTTTTCTTTCCGCAAGGGGTTTGAGGATACACCCTTTATGCATGTCGCCAACTTCCGACAGATCGTGCTGCGACATGTCTGCATCCGAAATGCCCGCGCGCAGCAGCTGATCAAAAGCTGGAGCAAAAAAGGCGAGGGCGCATTTGTGTTTGGTGATCTGACCTGTGACATCCCACAGGATCGGCTGGTCGTCCACACGGACGAACCCTTTATCTGTCAGCCGATATAAAGCAGCTCTCTTCCTCACTTCTCTCTTTCCTTTGATGAGCACCAAGAAACTCATCAAAGGCAGAACAGTCGACCGAAATTTCGGTCGACTGTTTCTTTTTCACTGAAAAGAAAATCCACTCATGGCAAAAAGGCAGCAGCCCGTTTCTAATACTCTTCGCCGCTGAGTTCATTATCCTTTCTGAACTCCTTCGGGGTTTTTTCGGCATACTTCTTGAATATCCGATTAAAATTGCGCATGCTGCCGAAGCCGCTTTCCAGCGCTATATCCGAAAGCTTTTTATCGGTTTTCAGGATAAGCTCACACGCCATGTTAAAACGACAAATATTGACAAATTCGCTGAAGCTCAGGGAAAAGCACTTATTAAAGAGCGCTGACAGATAATGATATTCATACCCAAAATGCCCGGCTGCGCCTTTCAGCGTGATGTCCTCTGTGAAGTTGTCATAAACATATTCCAGCAATTTGTCGGTTATGCCGCTGTACCCGTACCGATCATAAATTTTTGCGTATTTCACGCACTGCGAGCAGATGACATTGAGCCCTGCGATTTTATCGAAAAACGAAATAACTGTGCTGTTGAACATGTTCTCCCGCAAAAACAAATCTGCGGAATTATCAAATCGGAATTTCGTAAAACGCTTATTTCGGTAGGTTTCGGAAAACGCCGATATATAATCGGAGGAAAAGACAGCCACCCATATTTCTGAATTATCCTCTGTTTTGAATGAATGCGGTTCATTCGGCGCGATCAGCAACGCCTCCTGCGGCATCAGCAGAATTTCCCTATCGTATGCCCTGACATTCACCGAACCGCAAAGCGTATATATCAGTTCATAATTCCTATGAAAATGTGTTTCATACAGTATTTTCCCGTATGTCAGCGCATTAAAGGAATAATTCCCCATTGAGTTTAGAAACTGATGTATCATAGCCATCCTCACACCTTAAATTTTGTCTATAATTATATAATATTTTTCTTTCTTGTGCAAGACCTGTTATTGTATAAATAAGGTGAGGTGGTGACATGGGAATCGTATTCTCGATAGAAGAGTTTTCGGTTTTTGACGGTCCCGGGATAAGAACAACGGTTTTTCTGAAGGGATGCCCGTTAAAATGCAGCTGGTGTCATAATCCGGAGGGCAGGGATCCGCGCCCCGAAGTCATAAAAAGCCCTAACGGATGCGTGCATTGCGGTGCCTGCTCCAAATTCACTATCACCGAAGGCGAAAGGACTTTTTTGCTGCCGGACAGTATTAAAAACTGTCCGATGAACCTCATTCGGATGTGCGGAGAATTCATGACTGCAGAAGAGCTTTGCAAAAAACTTTTGAAGAACGAACGCATCCTTTCCGACGGCGGTATAACCTTTTCCGGAGGCGAGCCCCTTTATCAGCATGAATTTCTTTTTGCATGTCTTGAAATCCTGAAAGGACGCATGCATACGGCAATTCAGACCACAGGGTTTTGCAGCAAAGAAGTATTCAAAAAAGCTGTTGCGCTTGCCGATTATTTCTTATACGACCTAAAAATCGTGAATGAGGAAAAGCACAAAAGGTATACCGGTGTTTCAAACAAGCAGATCTTAGAAAACTTCTCTTTTCTGGCTGCAAGCGGAATACCCTTTACCGCGCGGACACCGCTGATTCCCGGTGTTACGGACACAATAGAAAATATTGAAAGCATAGCTGCATTTTTAAAGCAAAACGGCGTGGGATATATTGAACTTCTGCCGTATAACAAACTGGCGGGAGCCAAGTACAAAGCTGCGGGAAGGGTATTCGCACCGGATTTTGATCCGTCCGTCAGTCCGCAACCGCATGTTGAAGTGTTCCGAAGCAGCAATATAAAAGTCAAAATTTTATAGGAGTGAGACAAATGACAGACAGAGTTAAAGCGTTATTTGAATTGCTGAAATCAAAGGAGTACAAGAAGCGCAGACGGCATGTAGAAAACACCGATTCTCTCAATCCGGAAGGTGTGGACGATTACGCAGCGCTTTTCAAAAGAGTTTTAGCTGAGGAGCATCCTATTATCCACAAAAACGACCGCCTCGGATTTCATTTCAGTACCGACAGAAAAATCCATTGGCTCAGCGGGAATGTTTCACCGAATTATTCCCGCATCATTACAGACGGATTTGATAAAACGGCGCAGACAATCGAACGGAGTATCCGCAGCTGTTCGGATAAGGAACGCATCGCATACGGAGAGCAAATGCTGAAAAGTCTGGACTATGCACTGGAATATGCGGAAAAATACAGAGAAGAGGCTGCAAAAACCGGGAACACCGAGCTTGCGACAGCTCTTTCAAAAATACCGCACAGCGGGGCGGAAACCTTCTATGAAGCGTGTGTTTTCCTGAAGCTTTCGCTCTTTTTCCTCCGGGCGACCTACACAGATCATGTAACGCTCGGAAGATTTGACCAATACATGTATCCCTTTTATCTGCACGACAAGAAGAACGGAACAGACGACGAAACGATATTTGAAATGATCGAGGAATTCTTTATTTCTCTTAATTTCGATGCCGATCTGTATCCGGGCGTTCAAATGGGTGATAACGGGCAAAGCATGGTGCTCGGCGGTTATGGTGCCGACGGCAAAAGCATGTACAATGAGCTTTCGAAAATGTGTCTGGATGCCTCTCTTGAGTTATCCCTCATCGATCCGAAGATCAACCTGAGAGTCAACAAAAACACGCCCTTTGAACTGTTTGAATCCGCTACCTATCTTACGAAAAAAGGGCTCGGCTTTCCGCAGTATTGCAATGACGATATAGTCGTTGACGGCCTTGTAAAGCTCGGATATGCGAAGGAAGATGCTCTTGACTATGTTGTTGCGGCATGCTGGGAATTCATCATTCCCGGAAAAGGCGCAGATGTTCCCAACCTCAATTCTTTCTGCTTCCCTGCAGTTATCAACGAAGTGATAACCAAAGAGTTGGACAAATGCGACACTTTCGAGGAATTGCTTGAACGGGTCAGGGCAGCTATTGCTGCAAACTGCGAGGCGATCCGCGACTGTCACCTGGGCAAGCCCCTGCCTCGACATCCCTTTGCATCCGTATATTTTGACGGCTGTATAGAAAAACTGCAGGATGTTTTTTGCGGCGGAACCAAGTATAATAACTATGGCTGCCATGGCACAGGCATCGCCAACGCTGCAGATGCACTTGCCGCTGTTAAAAAGGTCATATATGACGATAAAAGCATGTCAAAGGAAGTGCTGTTGAACGCACTTAAGGCCGATTTCAACGGGTATGCCGAAGAGAGAAGCATGCTGAAAGCGTGCCCCAAAATGGGCAACAATGATGACTATGTAGATTCACTGGCAACCTATATTATGAGGGCTTTTTCCGATAATATGAACGGAAAACCCAACGGTATAGGTGGGATCTGGCGTGCCGGAACAGGCAGTGCGCAATGCTATTTACGGGACACGGACTGCACTACAGCGGATGGGAGAAAAAGCGGGACGCCGTATCCGTCGAGCTTTTCGCCGTCACTGGATGTTAAAACAGACGGGCTCTTATCCGTTTTGCAGTCATTTACAAAATTCGACTTAACGGATATCATCAACGGTGGCCCGCTCACAATTGAAATACACGATACTGTTTTGCGGAATGATGTGGGTATAAAGAAGGTCGCTATGCTCGTGCAAAAATACATCGAACTTGGAGGACACCAATTACAGCTCAATTCCGTCAACCGTGACAGGCTTATCGATGCGCAAAGGCACCCGGAAAAGTATCCGAATCTCATAGTCAGGGTTTGGGGCTGGAGCGGATATTTCAATGAGCTTGACAAAAGCTTTCAGGATCATATCATCAGAAGAACCGAATACGGCGCTTAAGAAATTTTATCGGTCTCGTGTTTATTACCCTGCGGGCATGTGAAAATTCGAAAAGGGAACAGCCCCGATATGATCGGGGCTGTTCCCTTTTTTCAATGCCCGTGATGTTGTCTGGTGATCCTGCTATATCGCATCAAAAAAACAACGATGATCTTCAATCCCTCAATAAGCGATGAAAAACCACATACACGCCGGCTGTCCAGCCAAGCATTGCCGGCGTTCCGTATTCGCTCTTTTGATCCAGCTTGCCGGTCACGGCGTCATATTTCTCCCACAGATCGCCGGTCTGTTCAAAGAGGGTCTCCACGCTGCGGCAATACTTTTTTGCCAAGCGCTCGGCATCCGCAGCAAGTCCCACCCGCATCGCTGCCTCTGCCGCCATATAGTTCAGCGGCGCCCAGCTGTTCGGGGCTGACCACTGATAGCGTCCGGAGTGCTCGTCGCAGGCGATCACGCCGTGCTCTGCCTCCAGGTGCTGCAGCACCTTTCGAAAATCCTCCGCACTGTCGTCGATCCCGAAGCAGAACGGGAAAAAGCCGGCGCAGGAGACCACGGAAGAACGCGCGTTGTTTTGAAAATCATAATCATAGTAAATGCCGCCGCTTTTCATCAAGCGGCGAATTTTTTCTTTGCGCGCTGCCGCCAAAGCCCGATACTTTTCGACAGCCGCCGCGTCCTGCTGGACTTCCGCCCAGCGGGACAGCAGCACCTCGTCGTGATAGAGCAGACAATTCAGATCGACCGGATTGTGGTCGATGCATCTGCCGGAATAGCGCGGGTTATAATCCCAACCGGACTCACTTTCGGCAACGACATTCCTGCCGTTTTCCTCCGTTTGGGCAAGCGGGATGCCGGTGCGTTCGGTATAGCTCCCGACAATTTGCGCGTTGCAGCATTCCTTGGCGGTAAACTCCGTATAGTAGCGGTTAAGCCCGTTCGGTGTGCTGCGCTTTGTCTGCCAAAAGGTGTATTCCTCTTGCAACCAGGTGAAAGCCTCCCGCACCGTCAAAAGCTCCGGCGCACACGCCAAAGCGTCCTCCAGCATGCATCCGAAAAACGGCGGCTGAGAGCGGTTCAGATAGAATGTACGATTTCCGTTGAGAATCTTTCCGTAACGTTCCAAAAGAAACGCCATATTGCGGATATTGTTGAGCGCCTGCCCCTCTCTGTGGAGCAAAAACAGCCCCTTGTTGGTAAAATAGGTATCCCAGTAATACATTTCCTGGAACATCCCGTCCATACATGGCGAGGTGAAGGGATACGGCAGCGCCAGCAGCGTTTTGTCGCCCGTTCCTGCATCGCCGTGACGCTTGGTAGAGCGGTCAATGTTTTGTTCGATATACGCATATACTTCCATCATGCTTCCTCCGATACATGCCTTTTGCAGGCTGATTATGCTCTTGATCGAGTATAGCATATAAATCGATTTAATGCAAGCAGTTTTCAGTGCCAGCGGCATCCTGCCTACAGAACATAAGCAACAAATGATCCGGCAATATTGCCATCCGGCATTTGCACCGGACTTATGGAAAACTTGTTTTTTCGCCATAAGCGATGTGACGCAACATTTTCTATCTGCACGCTGGCACGGACTTGATACACCTGTTCCGCTTTTGCTGTTTCGATGATTTTCTGAACCTTTTGCGTCCCTATCCCCTGACAGCGCAGCTTTGAATCAAACACTTCGATAGCGTTGATGAACATTTCCTCTGCATCAACGGGAGCAGGAATTTTTCTTCTGTGCGCCCAAAGAAAACCAACTATTTCCTGTCCGCTTTCGGCAACGACAAGCCGCCCGTCACCGACGAAAAATTTATGGAGATCGGGATACTTATTAAGCAGGGTTTGTTCATCCTTTTTCGTACCGTTCCTAACGCTGATCATAACGGATATTCCCCCTTTGATGTTGTTCTTTCATCCTATTATACAGCAGTTTCTTTTCACAGTAAACAGCGTTCCCCTAACCTTTGTTGTGTGTCTGCAAAAGAAGGCACAAGACCTCATAATTGCACGGGGATAGCCCGACATGATATACTTATTTACAAAAAAAGTCTGACTTCCGTCTAACCAATCGCAAAGGATTCCGACTATATCGGCGTAATGATCATTACCAAACAGAAGGTGCAACATGAAAACAAACGAAATACTGGAGCGAATCGGCGATAGAGCCTTTCTGAATAAGATCTATCAATTTGCATACCTTTTGAATGAGTATAAATCCTATAATCTGCTTATTGCCGGGATCAACATTCAAAACGACTTTATCGAAAAGTGCATTGCTGAAAACATCTTATCGGAACCGCAAAAGCGCATCGGGGCCGAGGGCGTACTGCTAGTGGTGGAAAATAGTCCTGATTCACTGCAGGCATAAGATCAGAAGAGCGGCAGGGAAAACTTCCTGCCGCTCTTCTCTATGAATGGACCCTACTCAAGCAGCGGCTTTTCAAGTATGGTCCGTTGTCTGCACGCATATATTGTTGATTCAAGTTAAAATCAAAAAGCTCATTAATGGTAACACCGAACAGTACAGCGAGCGCAGGAATCATCGATATGTCGGGCATGGTGTTCCCGTTTTCTCATTTCGAAACCGCTTGAAATGACACGCCGAGGTAACCTGCAAGAACCTCCTGTGATATGTCTTTTTGTTTCCTTAATGATTTGATTTTCTCCCCGAGTTTGATCACAACAGTTCCTCCCAAATGGTTTTGGATCAGCGCTTATCCTGTTATCAGTATATCATGTTTACGTATAAAGAAAATAACCTGTCTGGAGAGAAAAATTCTAACATGAGTTGAGCTGGGCAGGCTGGAGAGTTCTTCAAGAACCTTTGGCAGCGGTATCGTTAAATTGCAAATATACACCGCTCTGTACCCGCCCTTTGTTAAAAAGTGTGGTCTGCAAAAGAAGTCCCCGCAGTGTTTGCCTGTGTGTACATGATCCATAGCAAACAGCACACACGGCATATATGAAAAACCTTGCAAGTGATGCAAAATCCACGCAGGATCAAGCCGACAAGGTTGCATAAAAAATGCTTGTTTCACGGTCGGATGCCAAACGCACAGTTCGCGAAATTTCATACATACGCGGTCTGCTATCGGATCACCTCTGTACGGGCTTCCAAGTCGTGTGCCACAACCCCCGCACTGCAAAAAAGCAGAAAA
>OIZI01000139.1_pt1 | contig 37660 bp, 30 predicted proteins | sample 1588441 | NCBI WGS metagenome assembly OIZI01 (sample SAMN03283284) | human gut metagenome | biome: human-associated habitat; material: feces | host: Homo sapiens | place: Peru | collected 2012 | reverse complement strand
GTGACTTGAATACGACTTTCGGGCATCGCCCCATATATACTCGCGGCGAAGCCGCCACCTTCATTCCTAATTCCTAATTCCTAATTTAAGCAGAAGCTTTCATCTGCCATCAGAGAGGGCGCGCTTTGCGTGATTTTTCATGCACAGCGCACTTTTTTTATGCATCTTTCTTCGGATATGTTAAAATAAGATGGTAGATGGGAAAACAGTTTCATTTTGCATACAGGAGGCTCATCACATGGATGATCTGATCATAGTAGACTGTCAATATGATTTTATCGATGGTACGCTGGCTTGCTCTCACAGCCATGAGGCGGTGGCATGGCTGGTCGATTTTATCAATACGCACGAAGTGCGCGTGCTCTATACGTCTGATTGGCACAGCGAGACGAATGGTTCTTTCAAAAAGAATGGCGGCATCTGGCCGGTCCATTGCGTGGCTGGCTCCGAAGGGGCGGCGCTTTCTCCCTCTTTTGCACGGGATATCAAGCGGCCCTCCAATCGTCCATCGAAGGAAAACCTCTTCCTCAAAGGTCTGCGGGATGATGTCGAAGAATACTCTGCTTTCCATGGGATGAACGCGGAAGGGGAGGCGCTGCATGATGTCGCGTCTTCTCATGTCTATGTGGGCGGTATCGCTTCGGAGTACTGCGTGAAGGAGACGGTCCTGTCTCTTTTACAGTCAGGGCGGAGTGTGACGCTTCTCGTCCCGGGGCTGGGCTGGGTCGCTGAAGAGGATCATAAAAAAGCGCTCGCAGAGCTGAAAGATCTCGGGGCCCTGCTGGTGGAAGCCTGACCTTCCAATGCCAGAGCCGCGAAGGCCGCTTCGAAGGAGGATTTTCATGGAAGAGACCGTGAAAGATGTCGGTGAATTCGGTCTGATCGATCGCATCGCGAAGGATCTCATCTATCGGCCGGAGCTGGTCGTGATCGGCTCGGGCGATGATGGGGCGGTGTATAGGGTGCCGGCCGGCTATGATCAGGTGATCTCCACCGATACGATGGTGGAAGGGATCCATTTTATCAAGAAGACGATGCGCCCTTCCGATGTCGGATACAAGCTCTGTGCTTCAAATTTCAGTGATATGGCTGCGATGGGAGCGGATGCGATCGGATTCGTCATTTCGGCGGCGCTCCCGGAACAGCTGCCGGTATCCTGGGTGGAATCACTCTATGAAGGGATCCGCGAGTGCTGCTCATCCTATCGCGTGAATCTTCTGGGCGGCGATGTCACGGGCTCTCCCGGTGGGGTCATCCTGACAGGAACGGTGGTCGGTATGGTACCCAAAGGACGTGCAGTCACGAGGAGCGGGGCGCACTTCGGCGATCTCGTCTTTGCGACGGAGACACTTGGTGACTCGGCCGCCGGACTTGCCGCGCTGCTTGCAGGGCTTCAGGAAGAGTATCCCTCTCTATGTGAGCGCCACCAGCGGCCGCGTCCGCAGATCAAGCTCGGCAGCGCACTCAGAGCAGCCGGAGCGACATCTTTGAATGATGTCTCGGATGGTCTTTCTTCAGAGATCAATGAGATCGCCAAAGCGAGCCATGTAGAGATCGAGCTTTTTCGCGAGAGGATCCCGATTTCCGAAGAAGCCGGAAAACTGGGCGCGCGTCTCTCCAAGGATCCGCTGGATTGGGCACTCACGGGTGGTGAGGACTATGAGCTCATCGGGACGATCTCAGAAGAAAACCTTCAAAAGCTCGATCCGTTGCTGCCTATCTCCGTGATCGGAAGGGTCACGCAGGAAGGCAGCGGCGTCGTGGTTCTGACGGATCGAGGCGAGAGCAAGAGGCTCGCCGCCAAAGGGTATGATCATTTCAGTGATCATGACTGATCATCAGGCGAAGTCGTATATAATAGAATGTATGAGGTTTGCGATAGGTATTGTAAAAAGGAGAAAAACGATGTACACACTGGTAGTCATTCGTCATGGAGAAAGTGAATGGAATCAGAAGAATTTATTCTGCGGCTGGACGGATGTCGAGCTGACGGAGAAAGGCTACAGCGAAGCGCGTGAGGCAGGCCGCCTGCTCGCGAAGGAGGGATTTACCTTCGATAAATGCTATACGTCTGTCCTGAAGCGTGCCATTCATACGGCATACACGGTGCTCGATGAGATGGATCTCACATGGATCCCCGTCGAGAAGAATTATCACCTGAATGAGCGTCACTACGGGGCGCTGCAGGGACTGAACAAGACAGAGACCACGGATAAGTACGGTGCCGAGCAGGTCCATCTGTGGCGTCGTTCCTATGACGTCCGTCCGCCGGCTCTTTCGGCAGATGATCCAAGATGCCCGGAGAACCAGGCGCCGTATCAGAAATTTAAGGATGAAGTACAGCTCCCTTTGACAGAATGCCTGAAGGATACGGTCGCACGTGTGGCTCCGTACTTCGAAGATGTGATCCGTCCGGAAATCGCAAAGGGAGAGAAGATCCTGATCGCAGCCCATGGGAATTCCATCCGTGCGCTCCGAAAGCACCTCGAGGGGATCTCGAATGAAGAGATCGCCGGCATGAATGTACCGACCGGTGTGCCGCTCGTCTATCATCTGAATGAAGACTTCACGGTGCATGATGTAAGCTACTTAGGAGATCAGGATGCCATCGCGGCAAAGATCAATGCAGTCAAGAATCAGTCGAAGGGTTCTAAGTAAAAAAACGGCTTCACGGGAGATGGTCTCACCGAAGGGTGCGCCCCTTCGGTGAGACCATCCGATTCCCCGGTACTATCCCAAAGGAGGCATTCTATTCACTCATGATGAAAGCGTGGAATACAGAAAGCGAGATCCATGGAGCGCAAGAGAGCCTGCTCATCATGGAAGGCGGTGCGATGCGCGGGCTCTTCACGGCCGGCGTGCTGGACGCCTTCATGGAGGAAGGCCTGTATTTCCCCTGCTCTATGGGGATCTCAGCCGGTTCCATGCAGGGGCTGTGCTACCTGGCGCACCAGAGGGGGAGAAGTCTTCGGATGAATACCCGATTTGCGAAGGATCCGCGCTATATGGGACTGCGGCATCTGGTGAAGCGGGGGAGTTATTTCAATTTCCACTTCATCTTCGGCGAGCTTTCGGAGTCGATCGATCCCTACGATTTTGTGACAGCGGAAAAGTCAAAGGAGACGCTCTATATCATCATGACGGATGCTTTCACGGGTCAGCCGGTCTACGTGTCGAGCCGCTCGTGTACGATGAGGGAATTTTTCAAGATCTCGGAAGCCAGCTGCTCGATCCCACTTTTCTCAAAGCCTGTCCCTTTGAAGGGCGGCGTCTATGTAGACGGCGGGATCGGTATGCCTTTTGTGCCGCTGCCCGAGGAGCTTCCCGCGTGCTGCCGAAAGCCGGTGTACATTTTAACGCGCGATAGAGACTATCGCAAAAAGCCGGTGCCTGCCGGATTTCATGCGCTACTTTCTCTGCTCTATGGGAAGAACTATCCGCGGGTGGTCGAGAAAATGTGCGCCATCCCTGCGATATATAATGAAAAAGTAGAAAAGCTCCTTTCTTTGGAAAAAGAAGGGCGCGTCTTTGTCATCCGTCCGAAGAAGCCCGTCGTCGTATCACGGACGGAGAAGAATGTGGAGAAGCTCCGCTCGCTCCACCGAGAGGGCTATGAGGCAGGTCTTGCCTGCCATGAAGATCTGATGAGGTGGCTCCATGAAACATGAGGTAGTACTACATACAAAGAGCGTGGATGAAACGATGGCGCTTGGACGATTTCTCGGAACAGCAGCGGTGAATGATGAATTCATCGCCCTGTCCGGAGATCTGGGCGCCGGCAAGACCCATTTCGTGCAGGGACTCGCTGCCGGCATGGGAATTTCTGGCGTTATCGGGAGCCCGACATTCACGATCATGAATTATTACGAGGGCGCGCTTCCCCTGAAGCACTTTGATTTCTACCGCCTGCATCGAGAAGAAGAGCTCTATGATATCGGGTGGGAGGAATACAGCACGGGCGGCGTGACGGTCGCTGAGTGGGCCGACATGTTTCCTGATGTCGTGCCGCCGGAAGCGATCCATATAGACATCCGTGTCCTCTCGGAAACAGAAAGAGAAATCCGCATCACATGGAGCGACGCCGCTCCGGATGCGATCGTAAAGGAGATTACACATTATGCTTCTAGCCATTGATACCTCTTCCCTTGTGCTGTCGTGCGCGCTGGCGGAAAAAGACCGGCTCGTCGCAGAATGGACGGTGCAGAAAAGACTGACCCATTCCGAGCAGCTCATTCCGCATCTGGATGCCATGATGAAGGAGGCAGGCGTATCTAAAGAAGACATCACGGCCATCGCCGTCTCCATCGGGCCCGGTTCATTCACCGGACTGCGCATCGGCCTTGCGACAGCGAAGATGGCAGCCTATATCTGGAAAGTACCGATCGTCGGGGTCGATACGCTGGAGTCACTGGCGCGGAATATGGAGGGGGCCGAGGCTTTCATCCTGCCGCTCGAGGATGCCCAGCGGGGCCATGTCTATGCGGCACTCTACGGGGCTTTTGACGAATTCTGGAAGGAAGCACCGGAAGAGGCAGCGCCCATTGATGATGTCATTGCGGCGGCTCTCCGTCATGGAGGCCCTGTCATCGCGGTCGGTGAATGTGCCGATACGTATAAGGAGAAGCTCGAGTCCGCCGGTATCCGCGTGGCAGCGCCGCACAGCCGCCTTGCCAGAGCCGGCAGTGTCGCAAGAGCAGCCTGGGCAAGGCTGGAAAAGGGCGAAAAGGATGATCCGCTCTCCCTTCTTCCGAATTACATTCGCCGCAGTGAGGCAGAGGTCTTATGGGAAAAACTGCACGGGAAATCCTGATCCGCGAAGCAGAGGAAAAGGATGTGTCTGCCATTTATGATATCGGTTGCCTCTGTTTTTCCGATGCGTGGCACAGGGAAACGGTGCATCATGACCTCATGGAGAATGAGCACAGCTTCTACCTTGTAGCCGAAGAGGATGGGTTTATCACAGGCTATGGCTGCTTCTGGTTTATCGCGGGCGAAGCACAGCTTGTGAATATCGGCGTCCGCCCATGCAGCCGGCGTGAGGGCATCGGACGTATGCTCCTTCAAAAGGGCATCGAAGAAGCTCGGGGCCGTGGTATGCAGACGATGTTTCTCGAAGTCCGCGTGAGCAATCTGTCCGCGCAGAAGATGTATGAGACCTTCGGATTCAAAAATCTGGGCCTCCGAAAGAAGGTGTACGAGCTGCCCATCGAGGATGGGTATGTGATGGAAAGAGCATTGTGACCGGACCGGAAACGTAAAGACAAAGAGGGGGCTTACGCCTCATCCGTCTTTGCCCGGCGGAAAAGCCGCGCCCCTTTCTCAGGGGAAGTAGGCCTTTTCTCATTCCCCTTACCCCTATGTCCGGGGATCTATTCAACACTAAATAAGGAGTCAACATGAAAATACTAGCCTTTGAATCGAGCTGCGATGAGACTTCCTGCGCAGTCATCGAAGATGGGCGTCATATCTTATCCGATGTGATCTCCACGCAGGTGCCGATCCATAAGAAATTCGGCGGTGTCGTGCCGGAGATCGCATCCCGCCACCATATCGAGGATGTCCTTCCTGTCGCCATCGAAGCTCTTGAAGAAGCGCATCTAGGCTGGCAGGATATAGATGCCATCGCCGTGACGCAGGGACCGGGACTCGTGGGCGCACTGCTGGTCGGTGTCGCAGCGGCGAAATCCGCCGCATGGGCACTCGGAAAACCGCTGATCGCAGTCAACCATATGGAAGGGCATATCTTTGCGAATCTTCTTCAGTATCCGGATCTGGAACCGCCATTCCTTGCGCTTGTCGTCTCCGGCGGCCACACGATGATCGTTATCGTGAAGGATTACAATACCTTCGAGCTTTTGGGACAGACGCGCGATGATGCGGCCGGAGAAGCCTTCGATAAGATCGCCCGTGTGATGGGCTATCCCTATCCAGGCGGCCCTCACATCGACCGTCTGGCACAGGAAGGAGATCCGAATGCCATCCATTTCCCGATGGGACTTGGAAAAGAGCACACCTATGATTTCTCCTTCAGCGGACTCAAATCAGCGGTCATCAATTACCTCAATACGGCCAAAATGAAGAAAGAGGAGGTCAATCCGAAGGATGTGGCAGCCTCCTTCCAGAAAGCCGTCGTCGATGTACTGGTCGAGAAAGCCATGCGCGCCGTCGATGCGACAGGTCTTTCGACCATTGCCCTTGCCGGCGGTGTCGCTGCCAACAGCGGTCTTCGCAAGGCCTTGAAGGCAGCCTGTGACAAACGTGGCATCCGCATGTGCCGTCCCGATCCCATCCTCTGCACAGACAATGGAGCCATGATCGGCTGCCGTGCCTACTACATGGCACAGGCGGGGGACTATGCCCCTCTGACACTCAATGCAGATCCCCGTCTGCCTTTCCTGGCAGATCAGGTGAAGCTCTAAACTTTGCGAATGAAAAGAGGATGAAACGCGATGCAGACCCGAGGAATCGAAGTCAGTCAGCTCTATACCCTAGTCCGGGATACGACCAATCTGACTGGCGTACAGGCAAAAATCTTAGATCACATGCAGGTGGCTCTGCAGTGCGCTTCCGATATTTCCAAGAGCCAGGTCTACCTCTGTGCCCGAGGGAAGAATGAAGACATCTCTGTCATACTGACAGCCGTGAAGCCATCCTACACCCATGGCTCGACATTTTTCCATGCCGGAGACACCTTTCTGGTGGATGATCTGGCGATCGTCGACAATGTCTTCCAGACAGGGCGCAAGGTCGTCGGCAGGAAGGAACTGGATCAAGGACGGGAGATCGCCGTCACAGCGTATCCGATCGTTGATAATGCAGGACGGCCCTTTGCCGTCGTCTGCTTTGCCTCCGTGTCCCTGTCCCAGCAGCAGGTGCTGACCGACATGGCGAATTTGGCGCTGCAGGTCCCATTTGCCGGCAAAGACTACTACAGCATCCGTCCGCAGGACGGCGTCATCATACTCGATGCCGCCGGACGCATCATGTATGCCAATGACATGGCCGACGATCTTTATCTCGTGCTGGACAAAGAGGCGATTGAGCAGCGTGACATCATCGGACACACCATCGTCCACTTCCCGCTGGTCGATGAAGTCATGAAGACAGGCCGCCCCGCATTCAGTGATGAAGTGTCTGAAAATATGACGCTCTCCGCCTGGGGGCTCCCGATCATTTCCGGCGGCCGGGTGACGCGGACGGTGATCGTTTTGACCGACGTGACGGCCATCCGTGAAAAAGAGCGGCAGATCCTTGTCAAGGACTCCGTCATCAAAGAGATCCATCACCGCGTCAAAAACAGCCTGAATACCATTGCGGGGATGCTTCGTATGCAGGCGCGGCGCTCAAAAGATGAAGATACAAAAGAAGCACTGAAAAGAGCCGTCAGCCGCATACTTGGGATCTCCAAGATCCACGACATTTTGGCAAACCAGAGTGGGGATCAGATCGATATGGACGTGCTTCTCGATAAGATCTGCAAGCTCTCTGTCGACAGTCTCGCACTCTGCGCCGTCGATGTGGTGCGTGAAAAAGGAAGACGGCCTTTGATCGTGAATTCCGAAAAAGCCGTACCGCTTGCGATCGCAACGAATGAACTCATTCATAATGCGATCGACCATGGATTTCATAAGATGCCGCGCGGTACTCTGGTGGTCGGCACGGAGATCGATCATGGACGCCTGCATGTATATATCAAAAATAATGGACACCCGCTGCCGGAAGATTTCAGTACAAGGACATTTGATCTGGGGCTTCAAATCGTCAGAAATCTCGCAGAGATCGAACTCAAGGGCGAGTTTGGCTTAAAAAATGAGGATTCTATGGTCGTGGCAGATATTTACTGCCCGCTGGCTTTGATGGAGGCATAAAAAATGGCAGAAAAATATAGAATCGTCATAGCAGATGATGAAGCGCTCATCTGCATGGATTTAAGGGAAATGCTCGAAGAAGCCGGACACACAGTCGTCGGCGTCGGCTCAGATGGGGTGGAGGCTTTGGATCTTGTCAAAGAAAAGAAGCCGGATCTCGTCATCCTCGATGTGAAAATGCCGCGCCTTGACGGCATCCAGACAGCAAAGATGATCGCCCACGACAATGCGGCGCCCGTGGTCCTCCTGACGGCTTTCGGCGATGAAGACATCATCGAAAAGGCGAAGAAGTCCATGGTCTTCGGCTATGTCATGAAGCCTGTCGATGAGAGAAATCTGTTCCCCGCCATCCAGATCGCAGTGTCTCAGTTTAGGCAGAAGAGCGAGATCGTGGATCGGGTGAAGGACATGGAGCGTGAATTCGCCGCCAGAAAGATTATCGACCGCGCCAAAGGGCTTCTGATGGACTACTACCATATCAGCGAAGAAGATGCCTACCGCCGTATGCAGCAGACCAGCATGAAGCGCGGCATCGCCCTCTCTGATGTGGCACAGAAGATCGTTAAGGAGATCATGGCGCGAAAGAATAAATAGCGATACATTCCAAGCCATCCATACTATTTTATGAGTTTCGAAAGGAGCGATTTTTATGAAGTACACATTTTTCGGACATGCCTGCTTTCGTCTGGACACCGGCAAGGAGAAGCTGCTTTTTGATCCCTTCCTCACGGGAAATGGAGATGCCGCCGTATCTCCGAATCGGGTGAAATGCGACTACATCCTGCTTTCCCATGCGCACAGCGATCATTTCGGTGACTCTGTAGAAATCGCCCGCCGCACGGGTGCTACGGTCGTTGCCATCCCTGAAGTCATCGGTCTTTTCCCGAAGACGGTCTTGAACTTTGCACCGATGAATCTTGGCGGCCAGTACAAGACAGACTTCGCTACGATCAAAATGGTACAGGCGCTGCACAGCTGCGGCGTGCCGGGCGGTATCCCATGCGGATTTATCATTTCTTTCAAAGAGGGACCGACCGTCTACTACGCAGGCGACACGGCGCTCTTTGGTGATATGAAGCTCTTTGGCGAGATGTTTGATATCGACTATGCCATCCTTCCGATCGGGGATAACTACACGATGGGGCCGGAGGATGCGCTCTTCGCTGCGAAATTCCTGAAAGCAAAGCATGTGATCCCCCTTCACTACAATACCTGGCCCGTCATCGCACAGGATCCGGCGGCATTTGCGGAAAAGGGCAGGGAAGAGGGCATCGATGTCATCGTCGTGAAGCCAGGAGAGAGTATCGAACTGTAAGCAGTAAAGCATACAGATAGAAAAAAGAGGAATGCTGATCCTGTCCCGATGAGACAGGATCAGCGATTCCCCGGTATGAGGAGTATCCATGACAAATAAGGAAGAAAAATTCTGGGGCGCCGTTCGTGCGTCTGAAAAAGACTGGCAGGCAGCTTCTGATCTTTTGACAGTCCTGTGGAGAAAGAACATGTCGCCGGAGACATACAGCGCATTTCTCACCGCCTTTCGTCATATGGCAACCCTTCAAGAGGAGATGACGCTGAAGCTCTCCAAGACATGGAAAGGAAGCCGCCAGTCGTATGCGGCAGCTTTTCTGCTAGAAGCCGCGAAGGCTTTCGACGTGCTGAAAGAGATCGGACGTCTCTCTCTGCTGCGGACTGACCTGCCCGTACCGGAGGAGATCCTTGCCCTCGTGGAACTCTCCGGCGGGGCAGCCACAGAATGGCAAAAGATCCTCCGCTATATGGAAGATACGGAGGGAAACCGCTTGAAGATGGAAGCGCGCCTGCATCGCATCGCTGCCTATCAGGAACGCGGGGAAAAGGAGAGCTTTGCACTTCTTCGTTTCCTGTACAACGGAGAAGATGCCGTCGCTCTCATCTACTGGAAGGATGCCGTAACAGATCTCTCCCGTTTCCTCTCTGCCGTGAATCGAAAAGCAGAGCTTCTGCAGCGGCTCATCGAAGAGGCATAAGCACAGCAGGGCGCGGATCCCATGCCAAACGAAAGATCACCCCTGCCATTTGCCCCTTTTGGGCAGATAGTCCCTTTAATATTTCAAGTTTCGATGCTTCCCACTGGAAATTTCTCAAATATCATGTATAATAGAAGTACATGGAGGAAATGCCATGCAGCAGAGTTGTTCTGCTTGTCCAATTGATGATTATTTCCCTGATTATCAATTCGGCTGCGTCTGAATCATACTCCTCAATGATTCGTTCGCACAGGAAAGCGGCTTACGCCGCTTTTTTTGTTGCCCTTTTATGGTATAATTTGGAAGATATTCAGCAGCCGCTTCCCTTGATCTTTACGATATTTTTTCCTGCAGCGATGCAAAAGGAGATACATATGACCAGACCGGTGCGCAATTACAAATGGAAGGATGGGAAAACGCTTTCCCTCGGAGATGTTTCCCTTGTCATGGGCATCCTGAACGTGACGCCCGACTCCTTCTCCGACGGAGGCTTGTGGAATACCAAAGAACATGCGATGTCTCATATGAAAGACATGGCAGCAGATGGTGCTGCTATGATCGATGTCGGCGCAGAGTCGACAAGGCCGGGACACACAGAGCTGACGGCAGAGGAAGAGACAGCACGTCTCATGCAGCTTCTTCCTCTGCTGCTAGACGCAAGCAGCGTCCCGATCTCCATCGACTCCTACCACTATGAGACGATGGAAAAAGCCCTGTCTGCCGGAGCGCACATGGTGAATGATGTCTGGGGCTTTCAGTACGATGACGGCAGCATGGCCGCTGTCACGGCAGCCTATGGCGTCCCTGCCATCCTGATGCACAACCAGAACGATACCGTGTATGAGGGAGATATCATCTCCTCGATGAAGTCCTTCTTTGACCGGACACTTTCCATCGCCTTTGCTGCCGGTGTGAAAGAAGAGAACATCATCCTTGATCCGGGCATCGGCTTTGGAAAGACCGGCGAGCAGAATATAGAGGTACTCGCCCGCCTGGATGAACTCACACAGGCATACCCGTATCCATGGCTTCTCGGCGTCAGCCGCAAGCGGTTCATCGGCACGATCCTTGACCTTCCGGCAGAAGAAAGAGACGAGGGGACAGCAGCGGTGAACCTTTGGGGCATCGAAAAGGGCTGCACCCTCTTCCGTGTCCATGATGTGAAGACGACGGCAAGAGAAGTGAAGATGTGGGATGCGCTCAGAAAACAGGCGCGCCTGCAGCATGGGGAAAGTAACTGTTGGCCGAAGGGATCGTTGTGAGCATCCATCTATAGAAAAGAGAGCGCTTTGGCGCTCTTTTTTAATTGAGAATGATAATACAGCATAGCTATTGAGAATCAAAAATGGTATAATTGTTGCAAATTACATCTTTTACGGACAATGGATGGATGATCGAGAACATATCACAGACATAGAGCAAAACTTCAAAGAGAAGGACGCGGCCGGTATTCTGAAAGACCGGCCGCGTACATCAAGGCTTCCATCCATTTCCAGAAATCGAGGGCATAATGACACAAGGACGAACCGCCTGCCGCTGGCATATCCGAGCAGGCGAAAACGAAACAAAAGAGATCCCTGCGTTTTTCCGCAGGCATTCGGTCACAGATGGTCTTGCGCGTATCCTGATGCGGCGCGGACTGGATACAGAAGACAAATTATCCCATTTTTTATACGATGATCTATCAGATCTCTCCGATCCTTTCCTCATGAAGGGGATGAAGGAGGGCGTCACCTGTCTGCTTTCTGCGATCAATCGCAGAGAGAAGATCGTAGTCTACGGAGACTATGACGTAGACGGCATCACATCGACTTCGATCCTCGTGCGCTGTCTGAAGGGCATGGGCGCGGATGTCGGATACTACATCCCCCGGAGAGAAACGGAAGGATATGGGCTGAATGAGAAGGCTTTGCTTTCCCTCCGGAAAGAGGGCTATACGCTCCTCATCACGGTGGACTGCGGTATCAGCTCGGCAGAGCTGATCGCAAGGAAACCCGAGGGTCTGGATATCATCGTGACGGACCATCACACACCGCCCGAGCAGCTGCCGGCATGCATCGCAGTGATCAATCCTCACCAGAAGGACTGTCCGTATCCGTACAAGGAGCTGGCGGGCTGCGGCGTCGCTTTCATGGTGGCCAGAGCACTGCATCTCTCGCGGGATGGTGTCGATTTCACAGACAATGTAGAGCTCGCCGCACTGGGGACGATCGCAGACGTGGTATCTCTGACCGGAGAAAACCGTATCCTGGTACGGGAGGGGATGAAGCGTTTCCTTACGACCTCCATCAAGGGTCTTTCTTCGCTTCTGATCGCATCAGGCATCGTCCATGAGGATACGAAAGCCATCACACATGCGGATCAGGTGTCCTTCGGTCTGGCGCCCCGTCTGAATGCGGCCGGACGCATTGCCCATGCCAGAGAAGGCGTACAGCTGATGACGACGGAGTCCAGTGAAGAGGCAGAGCATCTCGCGAGCCAGCTCTGCGATACGAATGTGACGCGCCAGCAGATCGAGCGGAATATCTTCGAGGAAGCGCAGAAGCGCATCGCCGAGCTGCAAATCGAAAAGGACATGGCCCTTGTCGTGGACGGGCAGGACTGGCATCCCGGCGTCATCGGCATCGTGGCGTCGCGCATCCTGGAGATCTACCATCGTCCGGTACTGGTGCTGACAGTCCGAGACGGAGTCGGGAAGGGCTCCTGTCGCTCCATCCCTGCTTTCAATATCTATGAAGCCCTGGCGGCTCAGAAGGATCTCTTGCTCCAGTATGGCGGACACAAAATGGCAGCCGGCTTTTCTATCGAGGCAGACAAGATCCCCGAATTCCGAAAACGGCTCAATGCCTATGCGAAAGCAAGGCTCACTCCCGAAGACTGTATCCCTGTCCTTGAGGTAGAGGAGTGCCTGCCGCTCTCCGATGTATCCATTGATTTTATTCACTCGCTCGACCTTTTAGAGCCCTGCGGCTGTGACAATCCGAAGCCCATCTTTGCAACGCGGCAGGCTTTCGTGGAAACGGCGCGCCGCATCGGACAGGACAGACGGCATTTCAAATGCCAGCTGTCGGCCGGGAAGGAGCTTATCGATGCGATCTTCTGGGGCGTGGGGGATATCGATCCCTGCCGCGCAGGGGATGTGGTCGATCTTGTTTTCGAACCGGAAGTCCATGAATGGTATGGCGAGCATGTGCAGCTCATCTGCCGCGACATCCGAGAGGAAAATGAGAAGCTGCTCTCCCGCGATCTGCTGGTAGAGATCTACAAGAAGCTCACCGTTTTCCTGAAGGACCAGCCACGACCTGTGAAGGAGGTACAGAGCTGCCTCATGACGCAGGGCGGCTTCGAAAAAGTCAGCCTCAGCATGGGACTTGCCGTTTTTGAAGAGCTTGAGCTCCTCTCACGCTTTTCCAGAAACGGGGAAGAATTTTACCAGCGCCGTATCGCAACGAAAAAGCTGGATCTCATGGAGTCTGAAGTATATAGAAAGCATAGAATGTTTTAGGGCGAGGTCGTGACAGCTTCGCCGTGGATCCTTCGGGATGCCTGAAGATATCATCTCACTTTAAAAGTCACGCCTGATACCGGCTCTCCTTTCACAGGTGATGATACACCTCCATTCCTTGAAACGTAGAAAACAGAGAGCGGGCAGTGCCATTTTCATGAGGGAGCTTCCGGCACTGCCTTCCGGAGCTTGCACCCGAAGTCCTTAATTTTGATGCTGTAAGGAGGCACCGCTATGAATGATACAGAAAACAAAAAAACAGAAGTACCGGTAGAAACGAATGCCCTTCCAGCACCAAGCGTATTCAATCGCAATCTCAATGAAGAGACCATCCATACGGATGCCTCTGCTTCGACGCTGGCCGAATTTCTGATCCATCAGGATGAATATGTAGAACGCATGAAAGAGCAGCAGGATTTTGCCGGAGAAAAAGAAGAAGAGCATAAAAAGCTCTTCGACAAGCTGAAAACGTACATGCATGATGAGAAATCGCTCGACCTCATCGAAGAAGCCTACGAGCTGGCAGAAAAAGCCCATGCGGGACAGACCAGGCAGACGGGCGAGCCATACATCATCCATCCCGTCTCTGTGGCCTACATTCTGGCGGAGCTTGAAATGGATAAGGAAGGCGTCATGGCAGCACTCCTGCATGATGTCGTCGAGGATACCGGCTATACGCTGGAAGATCTCAAAATGCTCTTTGGCGAAGAAGTCGCCTTCCTGGTCGATGGCGTGACGAAGCTCTCCCAATTCCACTACAAGGACAAAGAGGACCAGCAGCTTGAGAATTTCCGCAAAATGTTCCTCGCGATGGCCAAGGATATCCGCGTCGTCGTCATCAAGCTGGCAGACCGCCTGCACAATATGCGTACCCTAGGCATCTTCCGGCGGGAAAAGCAGATCCGCATCGCACGCGAAACGATCGAGATCTATGCTCCGCTGGCACACCGCTTGGGGATCTATAACATCAAGTGGGAACTGGAGGATCTCTGCTTCCACTACCTGCATCCGGAGGAATATGCTGACCTCGTGCGCCAGATGAAGCAGAAGCGCAAGGCGCGTGAGGAGATCGTCGATGATACCATGCGCGTGCTCCACGAACACATCGAGGAAGCGGGGATCAAGGCGACCATCACGGGACGTCCGAAGCATTTCTACAGCATTTACAAGAAAATGAAAAGGGATAACAAAGACTTATCCCAGATCTATGACCTCTATGCGGTGCGTGTCATCGTGGATACCATCCCGCAGTGCTATGCGATCCTCGGCATCGCACACTCTCTCTGGAGACCTCTTCCGAACCGCTTCAAGGACTACATCGCTGTCCCGAAGCCGAATATGTACCAGTCGCTCCATACGACCGTCATCGGGACGAAGGGGCAGCCGGTAGAGATCCAGATCCGCACGTGGGAAATGCACCATATTTCCGAATACGGTGTCGCCGCTCACTGGCGCTACAAGGAAGGCAGACATGCCGGCGGCAAGGACTTCGATGCGAAGATCTCTTGGCTGCGCCGCATCTTGGAATGGCAGGATACCAGCAACCCGAAGGAATTCATGAATGCCCTCAAGCTCGATGTCTTCTCGGATGAAGTCTTCGTCTTCACACCGAAGGGCGATGTCATCAACCTGCCGAAGGGCTCGATCCCGATCGACTTTGCTTACCGCATCCATACCGAAGTCGGCAACCGCTGCATCGGTGCAAAGGTGAATAATAAGATCGTCCCGCTCGATACGAAGCTGAAGAATGGGGATATCGTCTCTGTCATCACTTCGAAAAATGGCAAGCCGAGCTATGACTGGATCAATATGGTCGGTGCGGCTGACAGTAAGGCGAAGATCCGCAGCTGGTTCAAGAAAGAAAACAGAGAAGAAAATATAGCACGCGGGCAGCAGCTCCTGCTCGAGGAAACAGACCGTCTCGGCTATGAATGGAAGAAGCTCATCGGAAAAGACCGCCTGCTCGAGGTCGCGAAGACCTTCAACTGTCCGACCACCGATGACCTTCTTGCCTCCATCGGCTTCGGCGGTATCCCCGTGAAGAGCACGATGGTGAAGCTCACGGAAAGATACAAGAAGGAGCTTGCTCTCCAAAAGCCCGTACTTCAAAAGACCGCAAAGGATCTGGAGAATCTCAAAATGCGCAGCATGAAAGCGCGCTCGTCCTCCGGCATCCTCGTCCGCGGGGAAGTGGGACTCGAGGTGCATCTTGCCAAGTGCTGCACCCCGGTGCCGGGTGACTCCATCGTCGGCTTCGTGACGCGCGGCCGCGGCGTCTCAGTCCATTGTGCGGACTGTCCGAATGCCATCAATTTCCCGGACAAAGACCGCATGATCGATGTGTCATGGGAAGAAGAGACGGGCGGCATGTTCCTCGTCACGATCGAAGTCATCTGCTACGACCGCACCGGTCTCATGGCGGACATCCTGGCCGTGCTGACCGAGATGAAGCTCTCCGTCTCTGCGGCGAATGTCAAGGTCGAGAACAATGGCATGGCCGTCATGAATCTTGGCATCCAGATCAAGGATCTGGCGCAGCTCGACTTTATCATGACCAAGATCCGCCGCATCAAGGGCGTCCATTCAGTCAGAAGAATGCGGTCGTCGAAGGGGGAAATTTAGTAAGAAGGGGTGAGTGGTGACTTGCATACCACTTTCGAGCACCACCCCCATTGAACCTATAGAACCTGCTGAACCTCTTTCGCAAACAATCAAGGGGCGGGCACGCCCCACGGGCTGACCCCGAACCCTGAACCATTTTATAAAGGAGACCTATTAATGCGTGCTGTCGTTCAAAAATGCAACTGGTGCAAGGTGGATTCCGAAGGTGAAGAAACGGCTTCCATTTCCAAAGGCTTTGTCGTTCTTCTGGGTATCAAAAAAGGCGATACCGAGAAAGAGGCAGAGTACATCGCAGACAAGATCCTTCACCTTCGCATCTTCGAGGATGAAAATGATAAACTGAACCTGTCCCTCTTGGACGTGAAAGGGGAGCTTGCGATCGTTTCCCAGTTCACTCTCTATGGAGACGCCAGAAAGGGGCGCCGCCCCAGCTTTTCACAGGCGGAGCTTCCGGAACGGGCGAATGCGCTTTATGAATATGTCGTTGACATCTGCCGTAAAGCCGGTGTCTCTGTTGGGACCGGCCGTTTCCGCACCCATATGAAGGTGGCCCTCGAAAATGACGGCCCCGTGACGCTGCTTCTCGATAGCGATAAGAATTTTTAGCCGCTGCCGCAAAAACGTGAATCAAAGGAGGATTTGTTATGAAAATCAAATACACAGTACTCGGTCCTTTTATGACAAACACCTATATCGTGTACAATGAAAAGACCATGGAAGGGCTGGTCGTAGATCCCTCCTTTACACCGGAACACTACATCCATGCCATCCTGCAGGATCAGATCGAGCTGAGATCCATTTTTCTGACACATGCCCATGTGGACCATATGGCCGGTATGAATGCGCTGCGCGCCCGTTTTCCGAAAGCCGAGCTCTACATGAGCCGCGGGGACGCCTCGTATCTGAAAGACCCCTCCAAGAATTTATCCTATGAATTCCCCGACCACGTACTCGTAGAGGATCCGGAGCACTGGGTGAAAGGGGGAGACACTATCAAGACCTGCGGACTGGACTTTACCGTGATCGATACCCCGGGGCATACACCGGGCGGGATCTCCTTCTATGAAGCGAAGGAGGGCATCGTCTTCACAGGAGACTCTCTTTTCCATGGCTCCATCGGGCGCACCGATTTCCCCGGAGGCAGTATGACGACGCTCGTGACCGCCATCCGGAAGAATCTTTTCTGCCTACCAGATACCGTGACCGTGCTTTCCGGACATGGTGATCCGACGACCATTGGCCATGAAAAGAAGACGAATCCCTTCCTGGTGGGAGGCAGCCTATGAGATGGGGCGCTGAATTCTGGATGCGCGTTGGCATTGCGCTCTTTTTCTTCGGACTGGTGGTCGCAGCCCCCATGATCCTCTTCCCTTTCACCGTCTCACTGGTGCTCGCGATCCTTTTGAATCCGCTGGCGAAATTCATCCATGAACATATCCGCGTCTGCCGCGGGATGGCGAAGATGCCCTATGATATCGCGATCCTGATCTCCTTTGCCATCTTTATCGGCATTGTCTATATGATCATTGTCCACATCGTCGTGCCGTTCATCGGAGAATTCCGTGCCTTCGTGAAAGGCATCCCCGATATGGTGACAGCGGTGCAGCAGGCGATCCCGGAGATCGAGCGGCAGTACCAGCTCTCCCTGATGCCGCCGGAAGCGAAAAATTTCATTTCCCGCATCATTCAGGATATCGGCGAGTATACGCTGAAGGTCGCACAGTTCAGCCTGTCCGCGATCTTCTCTTTTGCAAGTACGGTGGTCGAGCTCATCGTCGTACCCTTCATCACATTCTACATGATGAAGAGAGGCAGCTATTTCGTGCATGTCTTCATCGGTTTCTTTCCTGACCGTTTCCATCATCATCTCGAGACGATCTTCAAGGAGATCCACTTCATGCTGAATGCCTACCTGCGCGGGCAGCTGCTCCTTTCCGTCATCATGGCCTTTGTCGTTTTCCTCGGCATGTGGTCCATGAATATTCCCTATCCTCTGGTCATCGGACTTCTGGCAGGCGTCGTGGAAATGATCCCTCTCATCGGACCGATCATCGGAGCGATCCCTCCCGTTTTCCTCGCTCTGCTCCAGGGGACAGGCGTCATGGTGAAAGTCATCATCTTCTACATCATCGTCCAGCAGCTAGACGGTCATTTCTTCATGCCCAAGCTCATGGGCAGCATCATCGATGTACATCCCGTCGCGATCATTGCCGGAGTCCTCATCGGCGGACAGCTTTTCGGCATCGTCGGCATGATGATCTCCGTCCCGCTGGTCGCCGTCCTACAGGTCATCCTGCGGCATATGTGGTTTTATGATAAGTACAAGATGAGAAAATAGGGGGGCTGGCAGCTTCCGGGAAATATCGGCTTCTCCGACTTCCCCTTTCTGATTCCTCATTCCTAATTTAAAAGTGGAGGTATTTTCATGAAAAAGTCCACGGTTATGAATACCCTGCGAAAAAAAATCCGTGAGCACAAATATAAATTCACTTCGCAGCGTCAGGTCATTCTGCAGGCCTTCCTTGACAGCAAAGAAAAACACTTGAGTGCAGAAGACCTGTATGCGATGGTACGGGATGAGAATCCGGACATCGGGCTTGCGACGGTCTACCGCTCGCTGGAATTATTCACATCGCTGGAGCTTCTCAAAAAGCTCGACTTCGGTGATGGACGCAGCCGCTATGAGCTGAATGATCGTTCACTGAATCATTCCCATTACCATCTCATCTGTCTTGGCTGCGGGAAAGTGATCGAATTTTCCCATGAATTATTTCTTTCCGATGTGAAGGACAAGATCCAGAAGGATAGCGGATTCCACGTGGCCGACTACCAGCTGAAATTCTACGGCTATTGCAAAAACTGCGCGAAGAAAGAGAGAGATGAGTAACTTAGCTAGGGATTAGGGATTAGAAATGACTAGTGACTGGTAACTAAAAGACTGGGAGACTAGAAGACTTCAGACTCCCATGTCGTCATTTCGAGCGAAGCGAGAAATCTTCCTTGCAGACTCTGGCAATGGTGCATGTGTGAAAGATGAGTAGCCAGGGATTAGGTTTGCGATACGAGAAAATCGCTAATTTCAAACCTCTGCGGCGCTTCTATATTTTTATGCGCCACGCCAATCCCTTTGAACCCGTAGAACCTGCTGAACCTCTTTTGCGAGAAATCAAGGGACAGCTCGACCAAAGGTTAACCCTGAACCCTCAATCCCATTTTTCATTTGCCATTTCCCCTGTAGAAATGGTACAATTTAGTTTGTTAATGTCTTTGATAGACAGAGGAGGGGGCGTTGAAGCTTCTGCTCCTTCGAAATGTCTGTCAAATCAAGTAAAGAGGTGTCACAATGCAGGCATTAAAAGGAACCCATGATATCCTGCCGGACGAAGTCTACAAGTGGGATTACATGGAAGGCGTCATTCGTGACGTATGTGCGCGCTACGGATACAAAGAGATCCGTACCCCGATCATTGAAGCGACAGAATTATTTCAGCGCGGCATCGGCGATACCACCGACGTCGTGACGAAGGAAATGTATACCTTCAAGGACAGAGGAAATCGCTCTGTCACCCTGCGCCCGGAAAATACAGCCTCAGCTGTCCGTGCGTACCTGGAACATAAAATGTATGGAGACCAGCAGGTGCATAAGATGTTCTACATCGGCTCCATGTTCCGCTATGACCGTCCGCAGGCCGGCCGTTACCGTGAATTCCACCAGTTCGGTCTGGAAGTCCTCGGTGCGTCCTCTCCGCTTGCGGATGCGGAAGTCATCGCGATGGCTTGTGAGATTTTCCATAAGCTCGGACTGAAAGATCTCGATCTCCATCTGAACTCCATCGGCGATGCGAACTGCCGTCCGCAGTACAGACAGAAGCTCATCGACTTCTTCGAACCCAAGGAGAGCCAGCTCTGTGAAGACTGCAAGGCCAGACTTCACAAGAATCCGCTTCGTCTTCTCGACTGCAAGGAAGAGGGCTGCAAAGCGGCGGCTGTCGGTGCGCCGGTCATCACGGACTATCTCTGCGAGAGTTGCCACCAGAAGTTCGAAGCTCTGAAATCCTACCTCACAGCTCTTGGGATCTCCTACACCATCGATCCGAAGCTCGTGCGCGGGCTCGACTACTATACGAATACCGCTTTCGAGATCCAGTATCCACCGCTCGGAGCGCAGAGCGCAGTCTGCGGCGGCGGCCGCTATGACGGCCTCGTCGAAGAGGTCGGCGGTCCTTCCACACCGGGCATCGGCTTTGCGATCGGTCTTGAACGTCTCCTGCTCGCTTTGGAAATGCAGCATCTGATCCCCGAACCGAAAGCAGATAAACACGTCTACATCGCCGCTCTCGGCGAAGAAGCACAGGCCGAAGGCGTGAAGATCCAGTTCGCACTGCGTCAGGACGGCGTCATCACAGATATGGACCTTCAGGGCAGAAGCCTCAAAGGCCAGATGAAGCAAGCAGGCAAGACAAAGGCTGACTTCACCGTCATCATCGGCAGCAATGAGCTGGCTTCCGGCAAAGCCATGGTAAAAAACATGGCAGAAGGCACGCAGGAGGAGATCCCATTCGCCGAAGTCGCCGGGTATATTGCAAAGTTTGAGAAATAGCCATTTGGTGACCGGCCTCTGTCGGCAGGCGAAGCCGAGATGAAATCATGCGTGATCCTCCGGCTTTATCCGTAAATACACACCAACAAGCAAGCAAACATATCATTTATTTTCGCTGACGGGATCTCCTTACGATCTCTCACAGCGTCAACATTTTTATAAAGAGGTGCTCTAATATGGAAACAATGGCAGGGATGCATAGATCCTGCGGATGCGGTCTGGTAACAGAAAATGACTGCGGCAAAGAACTGACACTGGCAGGCTGGGTGAATACCCGTCGTGACCATGGCGGTCTCATTTTCATCGACCTTCGCGACAGAAGCGGTATTGTACAGCTCGTCATGAGCCCACAGTACGGGGAAGAAGCATTCCACAAGGCTGAAGCCTGCCGCAGTGAATTCGTCCTCGCTGTCAAAGGCAAGGTCAGAGAGAGAAGCGAAGAAACTGTCAACCCGAAGATGAAGACCGGCAAGGTGGAAGTCGTCGTTTCCGAGCTTCGCATCCTGAATAAAGCGAAGACTCCGCCATTCTACGTTGAAGACGGCATCGATGTCGATGAAAACGTCCGTCTGAAATACCGCTACATCGATCTGCGCCGTCCGGAAATGCAGAACCACCTCATCATGCGCCATAAGATCGTACACGAGATGAGAACCTTCCTCGATGAACACAATTTCCTCGAAATCGAAACCCCGATGCTCACCAAGAGCACTCCAGAAGGCGCACGCGACTACCTCGTCCCCTCCCGTGTGAACCCGGGTAAATTCTACGCTCTGCCGCAGTCCCCACAGCTCTTCAAACAGCTGCTCATGGTTTCCGGTCTGGAACGCTACTTCCAGGTCGCTCGCTGCTTCCGCGATGAAGACCTGCGTGCCGATCGTCAGCCGGAATTCACCCAGCTGGATATGGAGCTCTCCTTCGAAGACCAGGACTTCATTCTGGACCTCATGGAACACATGATGCAGAGAGTCTTCAAGAAAGTCCTCAATGTCGATATCCAGATCCCGTTCAAGAGGATCAAATGGGATGACGCCATGGCTCTCTATGGTTCCGACAAACCGGACCTTCGTTTCGATATGCATTTCTATGATGTATCCGACCTGCTCCGTGACACCGGCTTCAAAGTATTCCGCTCCGTCCTCGACAATGGCGGCTGCGTGAAAGCCATCACCGTCAAAGGCGATGCCGGCATTCCGCGTCGTGAACTCGACGGCCTCGTCGAATACGTCGGACACTATGGCGCCAAAGGCCTGGCTTGGATCGGCTTCAATGAAGACGGCAGCCTGAAGTGCCAGATCACCAAATTCCTCGGCGAAGACAAGATCCGTGAGATCGGCAAAGTCTGCGAAGCGGAAAAAGGCGACCTCGTCCTCATCATTGCTGACAAGCCGAAGGTCGTCGCACAGGCTCTTGGCGAACTTCGTCTCGAAATGGCTCGCCGCATGGGCCTCATCGACCCGAATGAATTCTGCTTCCGCTGGGTCACCGACTTCCCGATGTTCGAATACAGCGAAGAAGAAAAACGCTACGTCGCTGAACATCATCCATTCACCGCACCAAGAGATGAAGATGTACAGTACCTCCTCACCGATCCGTCCAAGGTCTATGCGAAAGCCTATGATATGGTCCTGAACGGTGTTGAAGCCGGCGGCGGCTCCCTTCGTATCTACCAGCAGGATCTGCAGGAAAAAGTATTCGAAGCCATCGGTATCTCTCAGGAAGAAGCAGAGCAGAAATTCGGCTTCCTGCTTGATGCATTCAAGTACGGCGCTCCGCCGCATGCAGGCATTGCCCTCGGCCTTGACCGTCTTGTCATGCTGATGCTCCACCTCGACTCCATCCGCGATGTCATCGCTTTCCCGAAGACCCAGAGTGCGATCGATCCGCTCACCCAGGCACCGTCTGTAGTCGCTGATAAGCAGCTGAAAGAACTGCACATCAAGACCGCTCTCAAGAAAGAGAAAGAAAAAGACCTCTTCGCAAAACCGGTCGACTAATTTTCATCAAAAGGGGCTGTGAAGAAATGAATCCTCATTTCTTCACAGCCCCTTTTTGCTTTGCTTTCATTTCAGCGATGAAGATGGTATTCCCGTATCGCAGCCTTCCCCTCTAGGGGAAGGTGCCCCGCAGGGGCGGATAGGGTGACTATGTCATGAAAGACAGCTGGGATAAGGTTTCCCGGTCACTCCTATGAGAACTGCAAGTCCCCCGCGGCAGATTGAACGCGAAAATGAGATGATCGTTATTTCACAGCCCCTTTTGCATTTCATTCTTAGAATACTTCTTTGATGACGATGGTCTGCTCACGGCTCGGGCCGACAGATACGATGCCGATCGGTACACCGATGAGCTTGGAGATGCCTTCGAGGTATTCCTTGCAGAGAGGTGGAAGCTCATCATAGCTTCTGATATCGGAGATCTTCTGCTTCCAGCCTTTGAAGGTCTTATAGACCGGGGTGATCTTTTCAAGGAATTTCAGGTCAGCCGGATATTCTTCGATTTCCTTTCCTTCATATTCGTAGCCCGTGCAGACCTTGATCTCTTCCATATCATCCAGAATATCCAGACGAGTGATCGCAAGGTAATCGAAAGAGTTCAGCTCTGCCGCATAACGGACAGCGCGGGTATCGAGCCAGCCGATACGGCGCGGACGGCCGGTGACAGTGCCGAATTCATGCGCGGTATTTCTGAGATAGTCGCCTGTCTCATCGAGCAGCTCCGTCGGGAATGGGCCCTGGCCGACGCGGGTGCTGTACGCCTTCACGACACCGAAGATATTCTGCATGTTGTGCGGTCCGATGCCCGCGCCGATGCAAGCACCGCCCGCCGTCGGATGGGAAGAGGTGACGAATGGGTAAGTCCCGTTATCGCAGTCAAGCATGGATGCCTGCGCGCCTTCGAAGAGGACATTCTTGCCTTCCTTCACCAGCTTCTGCACGGTGTAGTTCGTATCCTTGACATAAGGGCGGAGCTTTTCCGCATAGGCGAGGTAGTCAGCGAGCATCTGCTCATAGTCGAAGCCTTCCACGCCGTAGAGCTTTTCGAGAAGCATATTCTTCTGATCGACATTATATTTCAGCTTTTCTGCAAACGTTTCCTTATCCATCAGGTCACAAATGCGGATGCCGATACGGTTGATCTTGTCCGCATAGCACGGTCCGATGCCATTCTTCGTGGTGCCGATCTTGCGGCTGCCTTTTCTGGACTCCTCCGCTTCATCGAGACGGATATGGTATGGGAAGACCACCTGCGCACGAGTAGAGATCTGCAGGTGCTTCGCATCGATCCCCTGCTTTTCCAGATTTTCCATTTCCTCCAAAAGGCTCTTTGGATCGACGACGACACCGGTGCCTACGATGCAGATGGTACCGGGATACATGATGCCGCTCGGCATGAGACGCAGCGGATACGCTTTGCCCCCGGTCACGACCGTGTGACCCGCATTATTTCCGCCCTGGGAACGGACGACTACATCTGCTTTCGCCGCAAGATAGTCTACGATCTTGCCTTTACCTTCATCGCCCCACTGGGCACCAATTACCATTGCTGTTGCCATGATTCATTCTTCCTTCCTGTGACGGAATTTTTTCCTCAGACAGATGAGAGAGGAAATCAAAATCTGTACGTTTTACATTTTTTCGCACAATTACATTTTTATTATATCATATAGGGGAAGAAATGAGGAATGAGGAATTAGAAGTGGCTGGTGACTGGTGACTGGTGACTAGGGATGAGTGGCTAGGGATTAGGAGACATCAGCCGTCAGACCCTCATATCGTCATTTCGAGCGCCAGCGAGAAATCTTTGTCATTCGCGTTCTGGCGGTCAACGTTTGGAAATTCCAAACGGGAAACCTGCTGTCCACTTCCCTTCGGGCATCGCCATTATTTTACTCCGCGGCGCATTTCGTCATCCTGAGCGGAGTGAAATGTCGGATGTTCGAAAATGTAAAGGCGGAACAGTAAGAACTGAGTCGAAGGATCTGGCACCGCACCACCATTTCGCATTTCTCATTTCTAATTCCTCATTCGAGCCGAGCCGAGCCTTCATCCGCCATCAAGAAGCACGCCCCACGGGCGTGCCGCATCCCACCTTGAACCCATCATGCGTTATCTGTTACAATAGATAAGATAAATTCATAATAAAAATGTTGCCGAAGAAGGCTCCCTCCGGTTTGACGTTTTGAAAAACGCCTATGCGCATCACGCCTTACACCCGACGGAAAACGTCGCTTGTCAGGCTGTGTTTGCCAGAACAAATGGGGCATGCGCCCTCGATTTATGCGCCGTACCACCATTTCTCCTTCGGGCAGAGCTTTCATTCGCCATCAAAGGGCTAACCATAGCCACCATTCCCCGTGACTAGTCACCAGTCACTAGCCACCAGTCACATTTCACACACAGAAAGGTCCCCCCTATGTTCCTACATGAAATCATGAAAGGCGCCGATCCATCCCATCTGGCCTTCACCGGCGAAGTCGACGTCACCTATGGCGCACTCGAAGACGCCATCCACCGCTACCGGAATGCTATTTACGCACTGGGCGTCCGCGAAGGCGAGCGCGTCAGCCTCTACTCCGCGAACCGCGCAGAATTCGTCTACGCCTTCATGGCCGTCGTGAGCCTCGGCGCGATCATCGTCCCCGTGAACAACTCCCTCGTAGACCGCGAAGTCGACTACATCCTGAAAGACTCGGGAAGCACCCTCCTCATCACAGACACCCCCATGGACGTCTCCGTCCCTTCGATTTCCATCGAAGAGCTGGATGAGAAATCACGCGAACCGCTCCCCGAAGCCCCTGATTTCCCGGCATCCCTCACCGAAGACGACGTATGCGCCCTGATCTACACCTCCGGCACCACCGGCAGCCCCAAAGGCGCCATGCTGACACACAAAAACCTCGTCAGAAACGTAGAACAATTCACCGCGCGGATCATCTTCAAGCCGGAAGACAAAGTCCTCTGCGTCCTACCGATGTTCCACTGCTACGGCATGACCACCATCGTCCACGGCAGCCTCTACGCCCACTCGACCATCGTCATCCTGCGCTCGCGCACACCATCAGAGATCACCAATACCATCGTGAAATACGACGTCACCATCGCCATCATGGTCCCCCCGATGTACAACCTCCTCGCGCGCAAAGGCGACCCCTCCCTCATGAAGACCGTCCACACCTTCATCTCCGGAGGTGCCTCCATCCCGCAGCCCGTAGCGCAGGCCTTCTTCATGCGATACAAACACCCCGTACAGGAAGGCTACGGCCTCACCGAAGCCTCCCCCGTCGTCTGCGTCCTGCCGACCGCGAAGCCCAAGTACCTGACCAGCGGCCCCGCCATCCCCGGCGTCGAAGCCATGATCTCCGTCGAAATGAATGGCCCCTACGTTCCCGGCACCGTCGGCGAACTCCTCGTCCGCGGCGACAACGTCATGAAGGGCTACTGGAACAAGCCGGAAGAAACCAAGAAAGTCCTCACCGAAGACGGCTGGCTCCACACCGGCGACCTCGCCTACATGGACGAAGACCGCTACATCTACATCGTCGACCGCCTGAAAGACCTCATCATCGTGAACGGCGAAAACATCTACCCCGGCGAAGTCGAAGACTGCATCTACGAAGTCGAAGGCGTCGGAGAATGCGCCGTCGTCGGCCAGCCCGATGCCCTCCGCGGCCAAGTCGTCTGGGCCTACGTCGTCATGAAAGAAGGCTACACCTTCGACGAAAACAAGATCCGCAAATACATGATGAAAAACATCGCCAGCTACAAGATCCCGAAACGCTTCATCCCCATGGACGCACTTCCGAAAAATGCCACCGGCAAGATCCTGAAACGCGCCCTCCGCGAAAGCTAAGAAAAGCGCCTCCGACTCACGGAGGCGCTTTTTGCTTGCAGCTGGTGACTGGTGACTAGGAATTAGTAGCTAGGGATGAGTGGCTAGGGATTAGGGATGAGGAGTGACTGGTGACTGAAATGCCATCCCATACTCTCGCCCCTTCCTCTGGAAGGGGCTGTCGAGCGTAGCGAGACGGGGTTGGCTCCCCCCCGTATGTTGAAAATACATCCCCCCGTATCGTCATCCCGAGCGCAGCCCTTGATCTTTGTCATTCGCGGTCAGAGGTCAATGTTTGGAAATTCCAAAAGGGAAACCTGCTATCCACTTCCCTTCGGGCATCGCCCCATATATATTCGCAGCGAAGCCGCCACCGCAAGTTTGAAAGCGGGGATGAGGAGTGACTGGTGACTGAAATGCCCCCACATTCTCGCTCCTTCCTCTGGAAGGGGCTGTCGAGCGTAGCGAGACGGGGTTGGCTCCCCGTATGTTAAAAATACATTTCTCCCGTATCGTCATTTCGAGCGCCAGCGAGAAATCTTTATCGCACTGCGGTTAGCATCACTCATCCGCCTCTACGGAAACGACGCCTTGGTGCTGCCTTTTCCCGCTTTCAAGCACACATCGTTGATCCGTCTGCAAGGAGGATTTCTCGACTTCGCTCGAAATGACGATACCCCATTCGAGCAAAGCTTTCATCCATAATCAAGGGACGGCACACCCATGGGCTCCCCTCTCCCATCTATGTTACAATAGAGAAAACCATGCATTGCACGAAAGGACCCCCCTATGAAACGCAGCGAACCCACATTAGACGACCAGATCCGAAGCATCCACTACAAGTACGAAATCCCCCAAGACAAAGCAGAAGCCCTTCTCGCAAGCGGCCTCCGTTTCCTTGAAATCGACAAAGCCGCCCTTCTCTCCATCCTCGCCGAAGTCCCCATCGATACCATCCTCGACATGCGGAAAGATGACCCATGGGGATGCATCCAGAAAAAGCTAGGTCTCACCGCTGCGCTCTACGAAGAACGCCTCCTGCGCCATCGCGCCCGCCGCCTTCACCGCTTCTACGGCATCCCCGAAGACCGCGCCATCCCCCTGCTGCAAGACGGCTACCCGAACCACTGGCTCCGCCTCGCCTACCTCTTAGAGCAGCACACCGGCGCCTCCATGGAAGACATCCTTGCCGCACGTAAAAAATCCGAAAAATGGAAACCCTGGGCAGAAGCACGCCTCGGCATCTCCCCCGAAGATTTCACAAAATGGATCGCCGAGACAAGGAATCCAAGTCTGCCGAAAAAGTGAAAGGAACACCTATATAAAATCCAAGAGCAAAATCTGATAATGAATAGACAGATTCCAAAGATTCACAGGTTTCCCATCCTTGGAAAATAATATATATTCAAAAATTCCGCGGCGCTTTGCTATTTTGCGCCGCTCCTCCCCCGTTGCACCCTATGAACCCATAGAACCCACCAAACCCGTTTAAGGAAAAATGATTCAATCAGCATTTCCCTAGTCACCCATGACAAGAAAGGCATCCCCATGACCCACGATTTCATCTACCATAACCCCACTAAAGTCTACTTCGGAAACGGCATGCTCACCCACCTTCCCGAAGAGATCAGCCGCCTCGGCAGCCGCGTCCTCCTCATCACCGGCGGCAGCTCCGCCAAAAAGAGCGGTCTCTTTGACAAAGTCCTCGCAGAAATCAGCAAAGCCAATGTCGACTGCTACGGCCTCTCCGGCGTCAAGCCAAATCCCGAAATCGGCCTCGTCCGCGAAGGCATCCGCCTCGTACGCGAAAAACGCCTGGACCTCATCCTCGCCCTCGGCGGAGGCTCCGTCCTCGACACCGCCAAAGTCATCGCAGGCAGCGCCCCCTACGACGCCGACCCCTGGGACCTCATCCGAAACCGCGCCGCCATCGACACCGCCCTCCCCCTCATCACCATCCCCACCATCGCCGCGACCGGCTCCGAAATGAATGCCAGCGCCGTCATCACCAACCCCGAGACCGAAGAAAAATACGGCTGGACCGCCCAGGCCTTCCGCCCATCCGTCTCCTTCCTCTGCCCCGAAAACACCTACACCGTCCCCGCCTATCAGACCGCCTGCGGCTCCGCCGACATCCTCTCCCACATCATGGAAGTCTACTTCCAGAAAGAAGAGACCTTCCCCGCCACCGAAGCCTACATGGAAGCCATGATGCGCTCCGTCATGAAAGACGCCCCCATCGCCATGGCCAACCCCGCCAATGAAGCCGCCCGCGCAAACCTCCTCTGGACCGCCTCCTGGGCCATCAACGACTTCATCGACAGCGGCCATTCCGTCTCCTGGACCTGCCACGGCATCGAGCACGAACTCTCCGCCCACTACGACATCACCCACGGCCTCGGCCTCGCCATCCTCACCCCCGCCTTCCTCACCTACGTCCTGGACGAAACCACCGCCCCCCGCATCGCCCGCTTTGCCGTAAGCGTCATGGGCGTCTCCCCCAAAGGCAAGGACACCATCAAGATCGCACAGAAAGGCATCAAACGCCTGCGGAAATACTTCAAGAAACAGCTCCGCCTCCCGACCACCCTCACAGAGATCGGCATCGACGACACCCGCTTTGTCGAAATGGCAGAGAAAACCATCGCCTGGAAAGGCGGAAAAGACCACCTCCTCCACGGCTTCGTCGACCTCTCCGCCAAAGGCCTTGAAGAGATCTACCGCCTCGCGCTGTGAGATCCCGCCGCCGATAAACCACACCGCCCCTCAAACACCGGCAAAAGGGATCCCATCAAAGGAGAAAACAAGCCATCAAAAAAGCCCCTGCCAAAGGGGCTTTTTTGATGGCTTGAAGCATCGGCAGATATTCAATACCCCAGCTTCTCATTAATGATGATGACCTCCATCTCCACATTTCGCATCTTCTTGTAATACACAGCCAGCACATTGCAGATGCGGTCTGGCGCTCCGCAGTCATAACAGCGATCACCGCCATGCGCACTACAGCCGCAAAGGTAATGATGCCGCGCCACATTCTTCGGTGCCGCCACATTCCGCGCCCGAGAAATCGCCTCCTCCAGCGTCGGTGCGATCTTATTTACTCCGAAGACAAAGTACACCTTACGATGCCCAAAGAGCGAACCAGAGACGCGATTGCCCGTCCCATCCAGATTCACCATGACCCCCGTCTCCGTCGCACCATTCACAGAAAGAAGAAATACATCCGCTGTCATCGCCTTCCGTGCCATATCCAAAAAAGCTGCATTGCTTTTCGCAAATCCATTCTTCTCCCGATCGATCTGATGCACATCCCACACCGTATTATGCGTTGACAGCTTCTCATACATCCCCATTGTCTGAAGCGTCAGCGAGTCACCGAATCCCACGGTCATCCCATCGATCTCCCGATCCAGATACACTGCCGCCTCTTCCTTCGTCTCAAAGACCCTGCACTGATAGCGATTTCTCTGAAATGCCCTCTTCACCTTAGCTAAATCCATCGTATCTCCTCCTTATCTCATTTTCTTTATTGTATCACACGCCGTATTACATTCTTGTGAGCCACACCAAAAGAGTCCTTCTTCTCCAGATCAATGGCGCAAGCACTACCAACCAGCAGAAGAAGGACTCTTCCTTGTTCTTTATGACTGCAAATTCTATGCATCGCCACCAGAATCTAGCCAGTACCCTATAGGGTATTTTCGTATCAATTTACCTATATCCAACATTGACCTAAAACACTAAACTTTCGATTTTCCTCATGCGCTTCGTATCAGTTTACCTATATCCAACATTGAGCTAAAACTAATTGGCCGGAGTGACACCGTTAACGGTTGTATCAGTTTACCTATATCCAACATTGAGCTAAAACGAACTGCGGTTCTGTTACTTCGTTTTCAAGTATCAGTTTACCTATATCCAACATTGAGCTAAAACATGATTTCGCTGATGATCGTGTGCTCCTTCGTATCAGTTTACCTATATCCAACATTGAGCTAAAACACATAACGAGCAACATAGGCAGCGCTATGGGTATCAGTTTACCTATATCCAACATTGAGCTAAAACAACGGGGTAGCTACATACGAATTTTAATGAGTATCAGTTTACCTATATCCAACATTGAGCTAAAACCAAATGTATCGGATGCCGTCTTGCTCATAGGTATCAGTTTACCTATATCCAACATTGAGCTAAAACATCATTTGCTTCCGGTCGTTTCGGCCAACTGGTATCAGTTTACCTATATCCAACATTGAGCTAAAACCTTAAACTCATTCTACCTCATTTTTCTCTATAAGACCAGCATTTCCTGACAACCGGTCTCTTTCTCTGCGATGGTCGGCTTTCCGAGAAGGATCTGCATGGCAGCATACTGCTTTTCCGTCACCATGAGAGCGCGCACCTGTCCCTTGCAGGGCAGATGCCGTTTCACGATGTTCAACATATGCTGGGCATCGTCCCGACTGCCGGCGATACGGACATAGACAGAATACTGGAGCATATCATAACCGGCATTGAGCAGATATTTCCGAAACTGCATATATGCCTTCCGTTCGACAGGTGTGCCCGTAGGCAGGTCAAAAAAGATGATGACTCTCATGATTCGTGACATTCTGCTTTCATCGCCTCAAAAAGTGTCGCGGTAATGGTCGGTATCCGAAGCAGCTCCACCGATTTCTTTTCGATCGCCGAGGTATACTGCTTCACATAGCGAGCCATCACATTTCTGATCTTCATCCGGCATCCATCATAGTCCATCTCCTGATTTAGCAGATTCACCAGACTTCTCCGCTGCTGGCTGGTGAGATCACCTAAAAGCTCTTCATGATGCAGGTCGACCCACATATCCACCACAGGGCGGAAAGGCTCCATCAGGTCATCGCCCAGATTGAAGGCATTCCCATAGCCAATATGGTGGATCCCGATGAGCGGATAATACCCGAAGGTGTACAGCGTCTTGATCATGGCCGTCCGCAGGATGGTATACCCGTAGTTCATCGCATGATTGATGCCATCATCTTCCATTCGCACGAAGCCATCCCCGAAGAAGTGCCGGAAATAGAGCTTGGCGCCGATGCCCTCTCGATTCCCCGCATCCCCTTCTTCCACTTCGTCAGCCAATTCCATCAGGCGATGATACGCATCCATGTCCCCTGTACAAAGGCGGAGCGCTTCTGCCTGATTGATCAGTTTTCCTTTCACGATGGTATCCCAGAGAGTATCCTTCCATCCTTGCGCCATCCCTATCTGTTTTGTCACCACGCGATACGGCGCATAATGGATCAGCTCCGGATAGATCACGGCAGACGGCAAATGCTTTTCGTTGCAGATCACGATATGAGCGCCTGCCGTACATAGCGCATTGATGGCTGCCGTCGTGACCACAGCCTTCAGATTATCTAAAACAATGCAGTAGATGTCATCGATAGGGACGGGGATCCTTCGCCCCTGTTTCTCGATCTGCAGTACCTGATGCGCGACGCTCAGTCGTTCTCCTTCTTCGATAAGCAGTGTGCGAAACATGGGTATCCCGCCTCCCCTTCCTTGACCATTCCGGACTTGCGCCCATTTAAGCTGATGGCATATTTGAATACTCCGGCTTTATTCCCAATACTGATCGGTTTTAAGGCATTGGTATTCTTGACCTTTATACTCAATACTCCTTGATTGATGTTGTATACATTTTGATAAGTCCCTTCATAAACGATCTTCCCTTTCTTTTCTACTTCGATATATTCACCTGGGAAAAGGTACATCACATGCCTTGCATAGTCCGCCGGACGTACACCATCCTTCAGATAGAGCTTCCCCTCATAAGAAATCATATCGACAAATCGCAATCCCCATATTTGGGTCTGTCCTTTGCTGTTTGTATACACTTCGACACAATAATACTTCGGCACTCCGAGTATGCTGTAATTCGTCTCATTGATACTCTTCTTGTAGTAATTGGATACCGCCGTCCCCTTGATCGACACTTTCCGTACCGGCTGCCCGTTTGTCGTCCGGAACACGTCCAGATGCTCTTTTTCCATGTAGTCTTTGACGGTTTTTACGTCCTTATTCTCAAATGCTTTTTCCAGTGCTTCGATCAGATACCCATCTGACGTATACAGCTTGGACAGCTGCTCTCGTTTCAGCTCTTCCACTTTCGAACGACTTATTTTATACTGGATTCCATTTTCTTCCACGAGCCGGATTGGATTCGAGTCAGCGATTTCCCCACGGAATTTCCTTTCCACTTTCATGGATACATAAGGGAGATGAGGTTTCACCACAAACGCAGCGCCTTCATAGTACATCTCCGTCTCTGCTCTATACTCTTCTTCGCTCCGTGTTTCTCCTTCCGGATTTCCCAGACGCAAGTCAACTTCTCTTCCCAGATTCGGCACGTAAGACGGTGTACATTTGCTTTCTACCAGCTGCTTTCTGATCGCTTCTTCTGTGATCGGGTAAAAGGCTGCAATGCGTTGCGCAGCATTTTTCAGAAAATGGTCATACTGGATGCTCGTTTCTCCATAATGGCGCCGGATCTGCCGCAGTTTTTCATAGTCCATTGCGATTTCCACGTCCATCTTGGACAGATTCGCCAGCACGATGGCATCGGCGGCATGATTCAGGTAGTTTGTGCGGCACTTCTCCTCCGAGCCCCAGGTATTCTTCCCCAGCCATTCTTTTCTGAAACGGCTGGTAATGTGTCCTCGGATACCAAATACTCTGGCCTTTTCCCCAGCAAACTGCAGATGGTTCTTGATGAGCCCCACTACATACTTTGTGATATAGCGGGTATCATTGATATTTCTGGACTTCCACCCCGTAAGGATTTCCTTTGCTTCCTTTCCGTACAATGTCGCAAGCATCAGATAATCATATTTTTTGTTGCTGATAGGGTGACTTGCTCTTTTCTTTTCTGCTTTGACACGTTCGATAAACGCCTCTTTCTTTTCTCCTTTCAGATACATGAGCGGTGTCTGCTGTCCTTTCGCCTGATTTTCGTTTCCGCAGACGAGGGCTTTATTCGCAAGCGTATTGTCCAGGATCAAAGAATAAGGAATGATGTGATCCACTTCATACGCATGGCTCTGCGTGTCCAGCACCATTTCGAGATCCAGCTCACGCCCGCTGTACAAGCACTTCCCTTCCTGCTCCATGTACAGCTTGTATCGTTCGATCTGGATTCCTTTGACTTCCGATTCTTCGCAATGCAAGATCTCTGCGATCTTCTTTTTGATAGCATCTCTTGTTTTTTCATGATCCCGCTGCATCTTCTGAATGCGTTTTCGTTCCAGATAGCTGCGGGCTACATCATCAGCCACTTCCACATGGATTTCAGCAGGAGAGCCATAGAGGCGGATCAGACAATTCAGCACCTTTCTCGTCTCATTGATCGAGCGAAGAACGACAGGGTTATCTTTCACATCCTCATCTTGCATCAGTACTTTGGCGGAAAGTAGTCTTTCTCTCTGTGATTCTTGCTTTTCGTCCAGCTGTTTCTGCTTGTTCCACTGGAAATTGCCGTAAATATCTCCTTTCAGAAACGCTTCGATGGCATCTGCCATATGATGATAAGAAACGCTAGAAGTCCCGTTAAACTTGTGTCTTTTCAGCGCATTCCAAAAAGCAGGCGGGAGATGTACGTGTTCCCATTTGGCATGGAGCTTCTTCAGCTCCTCTTCCTTTCTATGCGGTGTCTGGTACATCGAGCATACCGTCCCGAGCTGGTTCAGCAGCGACGTCTTGCCTTCTTCATACTCGGTCAGATCTGTCTCTGACAACAGTGACTCCCATGACACCTGACTTTTTTCTGCTATTTTCTTCATTTCTTTCAGGAAGCGGAATGACTTCGCCAATGTCTTGTCGACATCCTTGCTTCCATAGATCGCTATCCCCAAAGGCTTTAAGAGCTTGGCCGCCTGCGTGCGCGTCAAGCTGCCCTGCTTCATAATGTAAGAAACCATCTTCGCTGCCACCTCTTGGCTCAGCTTCGCCTCTCCGGTATCTGTATGCACATAGCGATACTGCGACAGCGCATTGATGGCAGCATATACATCGCCCAATGCGGTGTTTCTGAAGCCTCTCCGCTCCTCTGGATAAAAGCGGCAATACCCAAGGCTCTCTAAAAAGCCTGTGTATCTGCGATACTTGTCCGAAACATCCCCCGGCCCATCTTCAAAATCTCTCTGTGAGAAGATCACCCCCATGATTTTCTCGATCTTTTGGTCTGTCAGCTCAGGATACCATTCCCTCTGCTTCTTCAGGATCATGCAGACCTCGTTTTCCACATGTTTCCTTCGAATGATCATGCGGTTCTCATTTTTGTAGAATCGATTGCGATAATCGATCCGGTCTGTCCCGGGGATGATGCAGTACCGGCAGATGTATTCAGAAATGGTGCGGCAATGGCTTTCCTCAAACGATCGATCCAGCCGATCGGCTGCCGCCTGATTGATCTTTTCATCCTCTTCTTCCTGGCTTTCGGCCTCATCGGTCTCCGTCACTTCATAAAAATCTTTATATCCACGGTGATTGCAGGCATGGATGAGCACTTGAAGTAATTCTGCTTTCGTCAGTTTTTCATCGATTCCCCTGACTTTTACTGGAAGGATTTGATTCATCGACGCTTCCGAAGCACATCGAATTTCCATATCGGTCATAAAATGAACATATCGTAAATAATTTTTCAACCGATATTTTCTATGCGATCGACGGCGCAGCACTCGTCTTACGCTGCGAAAACCTCTGCGCTTTTGGCTTTTCCTATCTTTGCCTTCTTTCATTTCACCAGAATCAAAAATTCGGGAACCCGCATCCTCGATTCTCCTATTTCCCGTCTCATTTTCAGAAACCACGGCCCATCCACAAGATCCGATGCCGATATCAAAAGCAAAACGATACTGTCTCTTTTCCATAGTTCCTCCTATTGGGGTATTGTTAAAAACTTGCGTTTTATAAGATTCATTGCTATAATGAAATTAACCTTAGATGGTTGGTGTCAGCTTACCTATGTCCAACATTGAAACCAAGCTGAATGTATCAGTTTACCTATATCCAACATGTTCTAAGATAAGGCACTATGCCGTGGGGTATAGCAGTAACCGACAAGCAATCTGCTCCTGAAAGGCTGTATGAAGATCTTCTTTATACAGCCTTTTTTGTTGTTTTAGATAATCTTTTATAATTTCATTATACCATTTCAAAAAATATCTGACAGACCCCTCTATGGATCCGCTCTCTTTCACACTGCCAAACTGCTTTTCTTTAGTATAGCACAGGTATTATGACAAAAAACGCCCTAAGAGAGCCCGATTGCTCATTTTTCGTAAGGACCTCTCTTCCATCTTACGCACCTTCTTATCCTAGGGGTAACCGGTGACTTAAATGCTACTTTCGGACATCACCCCAATAAAAAAGGCGGCGAAGCCGCCACCTCAATCCTGAACCTTGAACCCTGAACCTTGTAAATGATTGGTTCCTTCTCTTAATCACCAGCTTCCTATCCTCATCCCAGCTGTCTTTCATACCATAGTCACCCTATCCGCCCCTGCGGGGCACCTTCCCCTAGAGGGGAAGGCTACGATGCGAGGATACCATCCTCAAAAAAAGGCGGCACACCACCCTTGTAAATCTATTCGCTCCCCAAGTACCGTCATCCCGAGCGAAGCCGAGGGATCTTTGTTACCGCCGCTTCCTCACCAGCTCTGCTGATCCGTTTGCATGAAGCACCGTATCCCACATTCATGGAGTATCAGGCTTCCCGTTTCCGTTCACACGCATACACCGATTGACCGCAAACGGAAAAGATTTCTCGCTTGCGCTCGAAATGACATGCGGGAGAAGATCGCCCCTCATAGTCTTTCATACCGCCGTCGATTCCAGCCAACCAAAACCGCCAGACAAAATAAAAAGAACCAACCATTTGCATGACTAGTTCTTTCCGTTAATCAGCAGCTTGTTCCTCTCGGCGATTCCAGCCAACCAAGAATGTAAGACAAAGTAAAAAGGATCAACCATTTACATGATTGATCCTTCTTAGTTAATCAGCAGCTTCCTATCCTCCCGGGCCGCTTCCAGCCAAGTACTTTCGGCGTTTGTGAGCTTAACTACCGTGTTCGGCATGGGTACGGGTGTATCCTCACAGCTATCGCCACTGAATCGTTGAGAGTGTCTGTTCTCTCAAAACTATATAGAAGAAAAGTTTTCCGAAGGGCTCTCGCCACTTGGTCGCGCTTGTGAAATTCAAGTTAAGACCTCGACCTATTAGTACTGCGTCGCTCCAACCCTTACGGGCCTTCCACTCACAGCCTATCAACCTCATCGTCTTTAAGGGGTCTTACTCATTGCTGATGAGAAGTCTCATCTCGGGACGGGCTTCACGCTTAGATGCTTTCAGCGTTTATCCTTTCCGGATGCGGCTTTCCAGCCGTGCCACTGGCGTGACAACTGGTACACCGTTGATCCGTCCACTCCGGTCCTCTCGTACTAGGAGCAGCCTCCCTCAAACTTCTTGCGCCCGCGATGGATATGAACCAAACTGTCTCACGACGTTTTGAACCCAGCTCGCGTACCACTTTAATGGGCGAACAGCCCAACCCTTGGAACCTACTCCAGCTCCAGGATGTGATGAGCCGACATCGAGGTGCCAAACCTCCCCGTCGATATGAACTCTTGGGAGAGATTAGCCTGTTATCCCCAGGGTAGCTTTTATCCGTTGAGCGATGGCCTTTCCACACAGTACCACCGGATCACTAAGCCCGACTTTCGTCTCTGCTCGACTTGTCTGTCTCGCAGTCAAGCTCCCTTCTGCCTTTGCACTCTTCGGTCGGTTTCTGTCCGACCTGAGGGAACCTTTGGGCGCCTCCGTTACTCTTTCGGAGGCGACCGCCCCAGTCAAACCGCCTACCTGAGATGGTCCACGAGGTTGTTAGCCTCCGTGTTAGAATCTCAGCAATACAAGGGTGGTATCCCAACATCGACTCGGTATAAGCCAAAGCCCATACTTCAAAGTCTCCCACCTATCCTGTGCATGCATCACCGAGATTCAATCTCAAGCTGCAGTGAAGCTCCATGGGGTCTTTCTGTCCAGTCGCGGGTAACCTGCATCTTCACAGGTATTTCAATTTCACCGGGCCCCTCGTTGAGACAGTGCCCAAATCATTACGCCTTTCATGCGGGTCGGAACTTACCCGACAAGGAATTTCGCTACCTTAGGACCGTTATAGTT
>OIZI01000138.1_pt1 | contig 37894 bp, 31 predicted proteins | sample 1588441 | NCBI WGS metagenome assembly OIZI01 (sample SAMN03283284) | human gut metagenome | biome: human-associated habitat; material: feces | host: Homo sapiens | place: Peru | collected 2012 | reverse complement strand
CACCGCCAAATGCGAAGCATTCCACGTTGCTCCAAGGCTGTTTTTTATGTTTTTGTCTTTGATTCCATTCACGACTCAACCACATGTACAATCTATGCCCCAATAAATATCCACTGAACCGATTTTCCATTATTTATTGAATAATTAGGTAAGTTTTTTGAATCTAAATGTACACCTCAAGTTCATCTTTCATGACTATCTTTTCAGAAGTTACCACCATGGTGGTAACTTACCACCTTTATAAACATTTTTAGTATTTGGAGCATTATAAGGCATATGAGTAAAATTGGAAGAGAATTTGTGATGAAGGTGGCAAGTTTTTTGGTTGATTATATGGATTTTTTTATCCCATAGCTTTATTTCGGAGCGATATTCTAAGCTAAATTTTTGCAAGGGTAAATAAAAGCAAATAACTTTGCAGTTAGATATTCAGCACTGTATTAAAACTATGAGTATAATATACGGGACGAAAAGATAGAAGTGATGGAACCAGAATCATTGTGTAAAACAATGAAAGAATGGGCAAAAAAACTATGGGTGATATACAAAAAGGACTGACAACTATTATAAGGCTGAGGAATTGGATGTGGTATCAACTTGTGCAAAAAATGTACAGGTTAGTTTTGGAAGGCATTGCCGACAAACTTGTTGCTTTGGCATTAATGATAGCAGAAAGCCGCACTGAGGAGAAAGACGTAATGGTAAAAGTAGTTGTAAACTTAATAAATTCAAACAATAAAAAACGCATATGATGAATAGTAGAATTGAAGAATGGGGTAAAAAATGGGTTGAGCGTTTCAACGAACTTTCGGAAAAATATGAATTTCCTTATTATACCCAATCCCCATTGAACTTAGTTGAAGACGAGGTTGAAATAATGTTTGTCGGCATAAATCCCAAAGGAAGCAACAAAGAGGTTACAAACAATACCTTAGATAAATTCCTCGCAGGAAATGAATGTTGGGATCAAAGATTTTGCGGAGACAAAAATGTGTGGAAACTTACAAATGGTGCAAGGTTCTTTATGGGCTATGATGCTTTCAGGCATGAAGAGACAATAGACAATGACAATAAAGTAGTATGGACAAATTTGACACCGTTTCAATCAGACAAGGGCTTTACTGACTTAAAAGCAGAGCTGCGAGACGAGGGTATTAAATCTACGTTTGAACTCATTTCTATCTTACGACCTAGGAAAATCGTATTTCTTGGAGGCAATGCTTTTGGCTTGCTTGACAAATATGCTGATGATAACTTAAAACAGCATTTTGAGCATATAAAAGTCTTTGACAATCTTCCTTTGGAAATAGGGCGTTTATACAATATGCCAGCATATTATGTTAGTCATCCATCTGGGCGATGGCCCGTAAGTCATTGTTTTATCTCTGTGTTCATATTTCTTCGCAATCTTATTGATACCTACGAGAATGAGAGACCAATGAAGTCTCTGAACATGGTTGCAGAATGTATGAGAAAAGAATATGCACTATGGCACGACCGAATAATAATATAAATAGCACACCACATGAACAAGAAAATATACTTTGCTGGATCCATTCGTGGAGGTAGGGGCGATGCATATCTGTACCAACGGATGATTGACTACATCAAGCAGACTGACACAGTATTGACGGAGCACATCGGTAAAACGAATATGAGTTTGAAGGCTCAAACAAAGGCTATAGACATACATATCTATGAACGAGATACCGAATGGCTCAGACAAAGCGACATGGTGATAGCGGAGTGTACTTGTCCTTCTCTTGGTGTGGGGTATGAATTGGCTTACGCAGAAGCTCATAACATTCCTGTTTATATTTTCTACGACAAGTCCAATGCTAACATCTCTGCCATGCTGAATGGAAACGAATACTTCAACATTATTCCTTACGAATCCGAGGATGAAATTTACCATAATTTAGACAATATATTGCATTGCTGAAATTTAAAGCAATAAGAACTTTATACCGCATATTGTTATAGTTGTATGTCTATAGCAATATGCGGTTTTCTTTTCATACACAATATTATCTTTGTTACAAATAATTAGGAAATATGGAAAAGAACATGAGAAACAAGTTTCAATTAAATCCTGTTCAACTGATAACAGCTGCCCCATTGATTGATTTCTTTGCTCAACATTTTAATGAACCACCTCAAAATGTTGCGTTTGCCGAGTCTGTAATCAGAATTGATGATTTTTGGGCACTTCTTAATGCAGTTAATTCTGGATTAAAAGTTTCTGCGAGCATGGTGGATGGGGCTGTAGAATGCATTGAAAAAGCGAACGAGGCACAAATTGAGGTTTCTGATCTATCATACGACGAAAAAGAAATGCAGAGGCAAAAAAATCACACGATAGCCGAGTGTGCAAAGAGTGCTATAAAGAGTCGGTTAAGAGCAGAAGGAAGATTGACACAATAGTATTCCAAATAAATTATTGGCAAAATCGATATACAATGGCAAAAACAAACGCTATGGGCTTAACAAATATCACTGCATTGACCTGCAGGATTCAAGAATTAGAAAAGGAAAATTCCCGGTTGAGAGCGATTCTCGACAAAAATGGCATATCGTACACCTTCAAAGATAATAACCTCCAAGAAAACGCGGTCCCTGCCCCTGTTGTCACTTATAGTTTGGAAGAAAAAGTTGCCATTTTTCAAGGTCTGTTCCAAGGTCGGAGCGATGTGTTTGCCAAACGATGGTATAGTGAAACAAGTAAAAAGTCGGGGTATCAGCCTGTGTGCGAAAGGGAGTGGAATCGCGAGTTTTGCGACAAACGGAAATATAAATGCGCCGATTGCCCAAACCGCCAGTTCGCGCCATTGTCTTACAGCCATCTGTTCAATCATCTTGCAGGAAAAGACAAGTGGGGGCGTGATGTGATTGGACTTTACCCAATTCGGAAAGATAACACTTGCAGTTTCCTGTGCGCCGATTTTGATGACAAGAGCTGTGAGCATGGCTATAAAAACGATGTGCTTGCCTTCGTGAATGTTTGCAAGGCATGGAAAGTACCTTGTTACATCGAGCGTTCACGCTCTGGAAATGGTGCCCATGTGTGGATATTTTTCCAAACGCCTATCCTGGCATCTAAAGCGCGGAAATTGGGCAATACCATTCTTACCGAGGCGATGAACAAAGAAATGCGCCTTTCTTTCAAGTCTTACGACCGCTTCTTCCCAAATCAAGACACTTTGCCAGAGGGTGGGTTAGGAAATCTTGTGGCCTTGCCGTTGCAAGGAATGGCGCGACGCCAAGGCAATAGTGTGTTTGTTGATGAGCATTTCAATGCATTTTCCAATCAATGGAATGTGTTGGTCAATATACAAAAAATGCAACAAACCGACATCGATCTACTGCTACAAAAGCATATCGTCCCCTCTTTAGGCAACCTTTCTACGACAAGCGATGCAAAACCTTGGGAAACTCCAGATGCTGAACTTATTGAAGCCAGCGACTTCCCGAAACAAATAGTTCTAACGAGGGCAAATATGCTATACATCCCATTAGCAGGCTTGTCTGCCCGATGTGTGAATGCGCTCAAACGAATTGCCGCTTTTCGCAATCCAGAGTTTTACGAAAGGCAAGGTATGCGCCTATCCACTTATAATGTTCCCCGAATCATTTCCTGCTCAGAATTGTCAGACCATTACCTTGCACTGCCTCGTGGGTGCGAAGATGCTGTGTCAGACATCCTATCACGCCATGCCGTAAACACGTCTATTCTCGACCAAACGAATCACGGTCGGAGCATCAACGTTACGTTCAAAGGCGAACTTCGCGAAGAGCAACAAATGGCGATGGATGCCATGATTGCGCACCGAACCGGCACACTGTCAGCCACCACAGCTTTCGGCAAGACGGTGTTTGCTATAGCCATGATAGCAAAACGTAAAGTCAACACGCTCATCCTCGTTCACAACAAAGCCCTACTTGCGCAATGGAATGAGCGATTGGAGCAATTCCTTGAAATAGATGAAGCGATTGATAAGCCCCATGGCAATCGAGGAAGAAAAAAAGATTCGTCAACCATTGGCTGCCTGTATTCTGGGAAAAACACTCTTCATGGGATTATCGACATTGCATTAATACAGTCTTGCCTCAACGAGGGCGAAGCAAAGCCTTTCGTCAAGCAATATGGAATGGTGATTGTCGACGAATGCCACCATGTGTCATCAGTTAGTTTTGAGCAAGTGCTTCGCCAGGTCACCGCCACTTATGTCTATGGCTTAACGGCAACTCCCATCAGAAAAGATGGGCATCAACCTATCATTTTTATGCAGTGTGGCAAAATCAGATTTGCATCGAAAGCCAAAGACCAAATCGTAAAGCAGACGTTCAATCGGGTATTGGTGCCAAGATTCACCACTTACCGCAACATCACAGACGACACAAAGACCTACACACAACTCACACAAGCCCTGTCGGAAGACAGTGCACGTAACGAGTTTATTATCGACGACATCAAATCCGCACTAGAAAATAGACGCACACCATTGGTTTTAACCACTCGCACAGCCCATGTGAGGACACTTGCACAAATGTTGCTGCCATTTGCCGACCATGTTGTGCAACTCGTTGGTGCAGACTCAAACAAACACGGCTCTTTCATTTAAAAATGCTTTGAATTTTCAATATCCATGAGTATTAGTCGGTTAGAAGCAACTCTCAATAACACCCAACAATGCTGTTTTTATATATTCCACAGATTAGACTTGGGTAAATGCTACGTATTCAAGCAGTTGCTAAACAACACCAAAGTTAAATGAAAGAGCCGTGTCAAACAAAGAAAAACGGCTCGCTTCACAAAAACTGCAAGCAATTCCACAAACGGAATCACTAGTAATCGTGGCAACAGGAAAATATATTGGAGAGGGATTTGACTACCCTCGCCTTGACACACTATTCCTCACCATGCCAATAGCGTGGAAAGGCAACATTGAACAATACGCAGGCCGCTTACATCGTGAATACGACGGAAAAAGCGAAGTGCAAATATATGATTACATCGATTTTCACGTGCCACTCTGCGACTCCATGTATCGCAAACGCCTTAAGGGATATTCGGCAGCAGGATATGGAAAAAGCTCAGAAAACACCACCTCTGAGCAAGCCTCCAAAGAACTGATATACGAGCGCGACAACTACGAAACGCCATTCCACGACGACCTGCTCACAGCCAAACGCTCAGTGATAATAGCTGTACCAAAAGTAAAATTCAAGTTCAAGCCAGCAATCATCACGACACTTACCAGCCTACTCCGCAACGGATTAGAGATAGCCGTCCACATAAAAGAAGATGGACACAATGAAGCAGCCCTGACAAATGCTGGCATATATGTGAACACCAACACAGAGCAAACGCTACAATGCGCCATCATCGACAATTCAATTGTGTGGTACGGCAACATCAACTTCTTCGGCTTCACCGCCCCCACAGCAAACATCATCCGAATCCCCGACCCCAAAATAGCCCAACAATTCACCCACACCCTCACCCCAAAACCAAAACAATAAAACCGAATACCGTAGCAAAATTCGGCCGCAGATAATTCACCCCAAAATGGCACAAAAAAAGCTGAATCCCAAACAAGGAATCCAGCCTATATTTATTTGTCCAAAAATCAACAATCGCCATCGGAGAGGTGAAAGAAAGGTGGATTTTTGGCGAAATTCTACCTTTTTGCCTGCTTGGAAATACTTGTGAAAAACCATTGCAGGCAACGGCGTGGCTACCACGGTTCGCTGCCGTCTTCGCCGTATTTTCCGTCTTTTGCCTCGTAGATGACCGAAGGTGCCAGCACTTCCACGGTGTGCCACGCGCCCTTCGGAACCACACAGCCATAGCAGCCCGCAGCCGAGTCAAGCAGGACTCGTTTCACCTCACGCAGTCGCCGTCCCGCAGTCACATCTTCCCCCTTTAAGGAAGCCAAGAGGGGTTCCTGCCCCATGCCGTCCGCCCCCGACAGCACATCATCAACTTCCTCATATATCACTTCCACCACCTTGCCACACAGCAATATCACACTCTCATTGCTGTGAGGATGACGGTGAACAGGCACCTCCGTGCCAGGCAAAAGCGCATTCAGCATACGCTGCGAATTATCGTCGGCCGATGTGCGCAAATCATAGTTCTGCCGCAAGCGAGCATTCTCCCTCGCCTGCTCAAGCAGACCATCAATCAATCCCTTATCTATCTCCATAATATTCTGTAATTTATATCCATATCAGTATATTGAACATACCGTCTTTCAAAGCCTATTTGAGACAAAATGGGCGATTAGCCGATATTCGTGCATTCCACACTACACATCACCACTAATCACCCACCTATTATCGTACAATCGCTTCCTTGATGCAGTCCACGATGTAGCGAACATCGTCGTCGGTCACATACGGACCTGCTGGCAAGCAGAAGCCCACCTTGAAGATTTCCTCCTCTATGCCGTTAGTATAGGCTGGAGCATCGGCATACACTGGTTGCTTATGCATTGGTTTCCATACAGGGCGACACTCAATCTTCTTATTGAGCATAAACACACGCAATGCCTCCACATTCTCGTTAGGCTGGCAGTCGGTAACGGCAGAGTCAACGGCGTGAATCACGCCAGCCGCTCCACCCACTGCTGTCTTTATCACCTCCTTATAAGCGTTTTTCTGACCTTGAATCTTCACATCTGCATCAAGTGTGGCAGCACAAAGCCAGAAATTGGCATCGTAGCGAGGGTCGGCTGGTTGCTTGTGGATATGCACACCCTCCACATCTTTCAGCAGATCTTCATAGAGGCTCTGCACATGCTTGTGATGAGCAATATGGTCGTTAAGCACAGTCATCTGACCACGACCGATACCAGCACACACGTTACTCATGCGATAGTTATAGCCAATAGCAGTATGCTGATAGTAAGGATAAGCATCACGAGCTTGAGTGGCATACCACATCACCTCGTTGGCTTCCTCCTCGTTGCGGCAAACCAAGGCGCCACCACCCGACGTGGTAATCATCTTATTGCCGTTGAACGACAGCACGCCATACTTGCCAAATGTGCCAAGCACCTGACCATCGAAGCGCGAGCCCATGCCCTCTGCTGCATCTTCCACCACGGGAATGCCATACTTATCGGCAATCGCCATAATCTCATCGATGCGGTAAGGCATACCATAGAGAGCCACAGGCACAATCGCCTTCGGATATTTTCCCGTTTTCTCCTTACGGTCAATGATAGCCTTCTCAAGCAATGCTGGATCCATATTCCAAGTCTCGTCCTCCGAACCCACAAACACAGGCTTAGCTCCAAGATATGTAATAGGATGACTCGAAGCGCAGAACGTGAAACTCTGCACCAATACTTCATCACCAGCCTTCACGCCACAGCCAATCAAAGCCAAGTGAACGGCAGCAGTACCAGCCGACAGACAAACCACCTTACGGTCAAGCGGCTCTGTACCATTACTCTTACTGTTGGCAAACGCCTCCAAATCCTTCTCGAAGGCATTTACATTCGGTCCCATCGGCACCACCCAGTTAGTGTCGAACGCTTCCTTCACATATTTCTGTTCAATTCCAGCCTCGCTCATGTGAGCCAGACACAGATAAATCATCTTTCTTTCTTCCATTTTTATATCAAATTTAGAATCTCATTTTTTTATACGATGATACCTCTTGATTTTCAACAACCAAAGAAACACCAAATATCCAATAATACATCCCAGAGTGTTGTGTATCACATCATCCGTCTCACAAAGTCCCCTGCGAAATGCAAACTGAGAACCTTCAATAACACACGAAAGAACAACTCCACTCAAGAAAACTTTTTTAAGTTTCATCCCCATACCGCCAAGCAGAAGTCCTATCGGAACGAAAAGAGCGATATTCAGCAGCACTTCAATCAAGTCAGTTGGATAGTCCACCCTATTCCAAATATCCACATAGTTCCAAAAAGGTACCAATTCCTTGCGTCTTTCACTACCGCAGCCTCTACAAATCACCGTAGAACAAAGAACCAAGAAATAATACTCCGACAGCAACGATCCCAACAAAAACTTCTTAACCCGTCCCCATTTCATCATTAGCATCCCCAACACTATCACGATAGAGAGCACCAAAAACGAAAAAAGCACATATTCAATTGGAATCCTGGGATTCAGTCGCTCATATATTTCATCCATAATCGTTAGCTACAAATCAGGAACTATACCCAATAGGCATAAACCCATCCCCACCGGTATGTCACTACACACATTCCTTCGGAGTAATCATTTCAATAATCACACTTCCTCACCAGCAAATTTCACTTTAAACCCAAGCACCGTGGCAAATATCATCTCAATATCTTTCCTAAACGAATAGTGATGATAATAGTAGCAATTCAAGCGCACTTTATCGGGATAAATCACGTTATCGTTGTATTCTATGGCAATCTCTTGCATAGGGCGACTATCACCCTCTGCTTGCCTCTTTTTCACATATTCCGAAATCATTTCATCTTCCAGCCTGTACTTCAGCGTGGCAGGGCCGGTTATACCTGGGCGCAGCTTCAGCACATCGCGGTCAGCCCCCTTCAATCTGTCGGCATAGCCTGGCACATCAGGACGAGGCCCCACAAAACTCATATTGCCAATTAGCACATCCCACAGTTCGGGTAATTCATCTATCTTATAATGACGGAGTTTGGCTCCGAGTGGAGTGATGCGGCTATCGCCTGCTACCGACACCGAACTCCACGAATCATCCTCCTCCCCTTCCAGAGAAGAGCAAGTGGCAGGAGCCACAGTCATTGAGCGAAACTTATGACAAGTAAACAACTTACCATCCTTTCCCACACGCCTCTGGCAGAAAAATGCCGAACCTCCCGGCATCTTCCACCGAATCAACAAAGCGACTATCGGAAACACCCACCATATCAACAGCAGCCCCAAAAGAGCCGCAATAAAATCAAATATTCTTTTTTTTATCACAACTAAAAATGTCTAAATTCCATCCTCGCATACGCTTTCCACTAAACAATCGTTTTGAGCACGCACACAAGGACTTTCTGTATCTTCCAATAAATAATCAACCATAAAACGGTAGAGTATGCACTACCTATTAATTCTCATATACGCCAAAACCGCATCTTCAATGCTTCCCAAGAATCGCTGCTGAGTAATTCTTCACATAGCGCATTTTCTTATATACTCCGCATAAAAGATTCACTCCAGTCCAAAACAAACTTACTAAAGCATTCATTCCCATTGCTTCATGCCACAGCTTATAATGCCATCGTATCATCGTGGAATAACCATGTGTAGACACGCTTCCCACTCTACCACGCCTATACCTTGCAAGGCACTCATCCAACAAAAAACAATCAGTCTTTTGTATCACCTTAAGCCACATCGCATAGTCATTATTCTTTTTGATATCAGCAATCTGCAATAAGCCAATATAATCACTATTATACATCACCGTCAAACATCCGGGCCAACAGAAACTGAACATGCCCAACTTAGCCACATGCTTAGGCCCCGAAATCCTCACACCTGTCTTTTGGGAATTCTCATCTATTTCCTCATATCCTGTATACGAGAAATGATAGCCATTATCGGTCATGAATTTAAGCTGATGCTCAAGTTTCGCTGGCAACCACAGATCGTCCGAGTCAAGAAAGGCAATCCATCGCCCTTTTGCCCTACGCAACGCATTGTTGCGAGTGATGGCCGCACCCGAATTTTGAGGATTGCACTCATACTTAATACGCTTATCCGCCTCCATATAGGGTTTAACCACCTCCAACGTGTTGTCGGTCGAGCAATCGTCCTGAATAAGCAGTTCCCAATTCTCGTAGGTTTGCGCTTGAATACTCTCGATTGTTTCAGCAATAAAGTCAGCACACGCCCAAGTGGGAGTGATGATCGACACCAATCCGTAGTCTTGCATAACATTATTAATTTTCATATTTGTTCCGCCCGATGGTATCGCACCATATCGCTTTCTGCGACCACTTGTGCGGACGGATATAATATTATTTATATATAAAGAACGACTGACAAAATGAAGTAATTCGTCTTTATTTTACTATTCATTTATATCTGGTCCTGAATATTTTAAAAGATTATTAACAATAGATGAATACAATAAATCACTTCTTCCCATTGACATATCTCCATACATCGCAACAGCATATCTTGCTCTTGTAACTGCAACATACATCCTACTATGCCAAGCATAACTGATTACATGATACGCATCCCCTTCATTAGATTTTGAAGGGGGCACACGCCCTTGATCTACACCAATAATCACAACAGCATCAAATTCAAGTCCGCCAACATAATCTATTTGGCTTACTATAAATTTATTACCTTCTCGAGCTCTACTCATAGCAGCCTCGTCGCTTCTACTTTGCAAGCATTCATATGGTTTATGCAAGGATTTCAAATAGTCCTCAATTTGTTTAACAAGACTATCATTCGTTCCTATTATCAAAATATCATCTTTTGATATTTTATTATCGGAACTGTACTCTTCCGCCCATTCAATTCCTTGCTTAATTGATTCAGTATCATTACAAAGAAGTGTATATTCTGGTATCCTTGTTTTCGCCTCATCTTTATTCGTAAAAGAAAACGATGCATCCACCAAAGGATTTTCAAATGTCATAAATATAGTAACACCAGAAGCCAATATATTGTATGCAAGATTCACAATATCAGGAGAACAACGAAATACTGTATTAAACTTACTCATATTCGTATCCCCAACACAATTCAAAGCATTAACAACCGACACATCATCTACCCCCCAATCCCCAATAGCTTGCGATTTATCAATGGCAAATATAATATTCTGAGTAGAGTTCCCACTCTGATTATCAATTGGTTTATTTACGTAATGAAAAATAGACAACTCATTGATATTAAAGAGATGGGTCTCATCTATTACACATACATCATATCCATCTCGCATTCTACGTCTATTCCAAATAGGAGTGCTAACTTGCCCTAATGCAGAAAGTATTATATCATCACTATCGTATTGTCCAACTTTCTGCAAAGCTAATTGGTAATGATTATAAATCATAAATACAAATTTGTAATCTGCATCCTCTTTTAAAGGTAACGAATATTTAGGTCGTATAATATTCTTATACTTTTCATAATCACCAGAAGCCCTTCCTTTTATTAGAACTGCTATCTCTTGACGAAGTAATTCAAGAACACCTTCTTCTGAAGTAAAATTTATAAACTTCTTGAAATTCTCAGAACAGAGAACTTCAAAAGCACTATCCCATAAGTTACTCTTGATTTTTTTATAAGCTTCCTCTATATAATAAATTTGAAGTGTTTTTGAATTCTCCGCATCTTTGTCAAGATATTCATTCTCTGAAATTGAATTTGTCCCTAAATGTTCAGCACTCCATTCCTGAAGAGTAGTAACCTTTATTGATTGTAGAGGTCTATTCCCTTCGCTACTTTCTTCACATAAATCATAATATTCCCAATTGCTTTTGAAGATTTCTATAATACGTTCCTTTGTTGACAACGAATGAGTAAAAAACACTAAATGAAACTCTTCGTTTGCATTAATATGCTTTTTAAGTAAGAAGATACTACGTAAAATTAAGCATAACGTTTTTCCAGTACCTGCTGCTCCCTCTATTCTTTCTGTTCCATTTTTATCAGAAATGACAAATCGTCTCTGAACATCTGTAAGATAATGTTCCAACCATGCGTCAAATCCTATTCGTGCATCTAATTTCGTATCACATGCTTGAATCTCTACAGATGAAAAGCCACGAATAGTTTCAGTTGGATTTACAACTTCATGTACAAGATTCGCAAAATTTATATTCCTAATCTCATCATAAGCTTTATTCAAACTTGTTAAAGACATCTTTGTTTTCGCATTTGTTCCAAAATCATATACAACAAGAAAATCGCTATCTTTCTTCTTGTATTTATCTATATTTCTTTCCAAAACAATCTTAGGCACATCATGAGCTGCAACAAAAGGATTAGGAAATATAACCGTAACATTAGTGTCTGGCAATTCTCTTTCACAATTTGCCAATGGTAAACGTTCAAAGTATCTTACAGCATACTTTATCGTCTTTTGAAAGATATTAACTATTGTTCTATCATCGTGTTCAATTGAGAACCCCTTAAATGTAGTAAGGTCAAATAGAACACCGCGTTTATAAGAAGAATCACGAGTATAAAAAACAAGCCCTTTATCACACTTATGCAGATAAATACGAGGATGAGACCATTCTTCACACCTTAATCTTAAAACATTACACAACATAACACTTGCATCATTTTCCGATGATTGAAGAAATCTATCAGAAGCAAAAAGTTCTATTGCTTTATATGTAATAAAAATATATGTCATTCTATAGTTGTTTTTACGGATTTATTTAACAAATCAAAAGTATTTCCAGCCCTATCTTCAACTCCAATACGACTAAAATTATAAACAAAAGCTTCCATAATATGCTCTATGAAAGGTGAAGCAATTAAAGCTTGGATAAAATAGAAATTGTTTTTCTTTGGTGTTAAAAACAAATCATTGTGAGTAGTATCCTCTAAACCTAAAATCGATTCTTCAACTCCTTTACCTATTCTATTCGCTATATTATATTCAATTCGCCGCACGTCTCTCAACATTACAACTAAATGTTTATTCTCACCATACTCTTGCCACCCCTCTAATAAATAATAGGGATGTATCGAATTTTCTTGTAAGCGAGAAAAGTAATCAAACATTTTATGTCCACGCTTATGTGATTTCTCATCTAACAAATAATCATTAAACGCCGACTCTTTTATATCAAAATAAGCATCCAACAATTCATTGATTTCGACTTTATCTTTCTGCTTTAAAACTTTCTGCTCAACAATTTTACATAAGTCATCATATGTTAAATTAGCCTCCATTATATTTGAGCCAACTTTTGCATTATTGAATTTTGAATCAAGTCTATTTGCAAGATCTTTTTTCCACTGTTCTTTTATAATGGGCTTAGCTATTACATCAAACCATAGTTCAAAAGGCACTAAAGGTACATAATGAACCGTTAAAACCTTACCATCATGACTCAAATCACAACGAGGAGTAATAATTACTCCAAACACTTCTTTATTTGGAAATGCTTCAGCTATACAACCATTGATTATACTCCCTTGTGTCAATTTGCTATAAAGAGGAGAATAATCATATAAAACTCTATTTGCGGTCATTTAGAAATTTCTTTTTACCGTCAAAGTATTAGTCTAAATTTAAGGCAAAGCTTAATAAAGCACAGCGATGAATCATTATAAATTTTCGACACATAAAGCCACACATTCGATATAGTCCGATACGTACGGGTGTCAACACACAGTTTGGAGCTATATTTTGGCAAATGCCTTTTCGAATAATGTGCCAAAACTCACCAATAATCGATCTTTTAAACCAATATGGAATGCGTTCTTCTGGCACATTAGGATGCGCCCAATGATAGAGGTTTGCTAAAATACCCCCCCCCGATAAATATTTTACTCATATTATTTCGTAATTATATCTTTATACATACTTAAATATTTACCTGCAATTTCACCCCAGTTAAATTCCTCAAAGTGAACATTTTTATTACCATACTTTGAATTATTCTGTAAAATAATCTTGATTGCATCTTTGATTTCCTCTACAGACAAAGGATTAACACCTATGCCAACCGTATCGTCAAACAATCCATCAATACCTTGTCCTTTAGTATAAACCACAGGCAAATTTTGGCTTAATGCCTCTAAGTAAACTAAGCCAAATGTCTCATGTATGCTTGGCATGGCAAATACTGAGCAAGAGCGCATCACCTCTGCCAATTTATGTTTATCATATATCTTTCCCAAGGCCCTAATAGCCTCTGGGTTGGCATTTATCATTGCTTGCGTTTTTCCTCCGCCCTTACCTTCTTTATCTCCACCAACAATAACTAACCTCACTGCTCCAAAACCATCTTCTCCACGAAGTTCAAGGACAGCCTTTGCTAATCTCACCACATTCTTATTAGAAGAGAAATCGCCCACATACAACACATCATGCCCCTTATGCTCATCATGGGAGATGTGCTCATGCCAGTAATCATCTATACCGTTAGGTAAGAGTCCAAATTTGTCTTTCACCTTCTCAAGCACTGGTTTCACAAACGATGATTGCTCAAATGTCTTCTGTAATGCAGATGAGATAAAAAGTACTTTCTCTGCATTAAGCAAAATTTCTCTGCCCAAGTGATGGCAATGCTTCATCAAACGAACAAATCCATTTACATCCGTATTGCGAACTGCTACAATATAGGGGATTCCAAACTCTTTATTAGCTTTATATGCCAAAACGCCATCAGAAAAGAGGGTATGGGCATGAATTATGTCGACCGTTTTTAGATCTACGTTGGTTTTCAAGTCTCTGTATAACATAAATGCCTTATAGTGATACACATACTTATACCATGATTTAATGCAATAACTATAAGCGAATTTAATATGATTGCCCACAAACTGATTTTTCCCGATGTGAGATAAATCTCTAACAGGACAATACACTGTTTGACCGATCCCTAAATTATCAAGTTTTTTTGCAAGGCTAACATGAACTTTACTACCAGCAAAGCCATTACAGACATGAAGAACCCTCATGATTATACTATAATTTACAAGTTAAATTTCAAACGAATCAATTTCCTTGAGCGTTTCTTTAAAAGCTAAAAATCATATATGACAAGGCATTCTTTCCTGAGAACATATATGATTTATTCTTTTCACAATTGCATATAACACGAATTAAATATGTTCCTCTACTCCACGGAAATGGACATTTAATTCATGAAGGTGCTCCAGCAGAGTGCCAAGTGGAGTGCCTTCTGTCATCTTTGCAAATGCATTCACATCTTTAGGGAAACACTTGCCTCCATAACCAAACTTTCCGTCAGGGCCAGGAACATAAGTATGAGTGTCGTTGATATAACCAGAAAGAAGCATACCTGTATGCACCTTGCGCCAGTCGCCGCCCATCTGCTCACAGTATTCACGGCAAGCATTGAAGTAAGTCACTTTATATGCGCCAAACACATTGTGCATATATTTTGTCAGTTCAGCTTCAAGCGGACTCATTACAGTAAACTTCTTTCCAACGAAAATCTTGGTAAGAAGTTCTTGAGCGCCAGTAAACACCATTGTCTGCTTATTGAAATCCTCAATAAAAGTACGTTCGGTAAGGAACTCCGGCATATAACACACTTGATGTCCGGTTTCCTTCGACAGCATCTCACTTGTGCCAGGAAGAATTGTAGTTCTAACGAATACTGGCACATCAGGCAGGTTCTTAATAAGTTCCTTCATGAGAGTCAAATCCTGAGTACCATCATCCTCTGTAGGCACATGAATCTGCAAAAAAGCAATATCCACATTACTCAAATCATCATTATACCCTTTTGGAGGGTCGCTGATGAATAGCTTACACTCTGGGTTGTTATGTTCCAACCAATTCTTCAAGGCTCCGCCAACGAAGCCACATCCAATAATTCCAACATTAATCATTTTTCCTTGTTATTAATTATTTGATATTTTATTGTTAATAAATTCTATTATTCTCTTTGCTCTTTTATCGATTGTCTGTTCTCGTGCAGTTTCCAATGCTTCTTCCGACATTTTAAATCTCAGTTCTGGACAATCCCTCAATCTTTGAATCGCATCTGCAATTTGATTCACATTATTAGGATCTATCAAAATAGAATTCTTTTCATTTAATACATCCCAGTTAAACGGTAAATCTGAAGATATAATGGGAAGACCACATGCCATAGCTTCAATGATTGCATTACAACACCCTTCTGCTAATGTTGGAAGTACAAAAACATCTGCAGCATTCAAATATAAAGGTATATCTTGTTGAAGCAACCTTCCTTCAAACAACATATTAGGGGCAGAAGGAGCTACGCTACCCGACCCTATAAAAAAAGAGTAAACAGTCTGCCCAGAAATCAACTTAATAGCTTCCGACAACCTATCCGCGCCCTTATTGGTTTTGTATGCCCCGACAAATGCGATAATGAACATATCCGAAGAAATACCTAACCGTTTCCGACATTCTGATTTATCAAGCTTTCGAAACACTCGCGGGTTTATTGCATTAGGTATAATCTCACACTGTTCTGCTGTAGTTAAACCTAAATGAATACTTTCTTCTTTATTTTTTGTGGATACACAAACCACCCCTTTCACTGTGTCCTTAAATGGTAGTTTCGTATCTCCAAGCATTTTCTTTATATCACTTTCACCAGTAGCTATAAACATCGGTGTATCATTCTTTTTTGTATATAAATACCCGTCATAGCCGCTTTGCCAAAAATGACAATAAACAGCATCTTGCTTTTCTTTTAAATACTTCAGAGTCCTTCTAATTCCTCGATTATGAAAATACTTTGTTAAAGAAAAGCCAAATATCTTTATGTTTGAAAAGGTCAAAACATTTGGTCTGTATACTGTCACTTTTCCACCACTTTCAAAAGTTTTTTCAGTTTTGAATTTCGTGAACGACTTCGTATTTGTTATACTATGACAAGCGACAACGGTGCAATGATGTCCTTGCCTTCCCCATTCATCAACAAGCTGTTTAACAAATGGGTAAACCGATCTCTTAGAATCTGGATACCCTGGAGAAAAAATTAAAATGTTCATTTTAAAAAATTACAAAAAATGTAAGTTGTACTTTTAAAATTATTAGCTTAAGTCCAATACTTTTCCTTTTCTGTTTTTAAGCATTGAAGCCAGCCCGGTAATTTGTCGCTCGGCTCCCCCAGAGCCCAAATTCTCCGTAATCAATAATATCTTCTTCATTTCCTAAATCTTATTAAACTCACTCATCTTCTTGGTCTTGGCAATGGGCGAGGCAGTAGCCAAATGTGGTGCACGCCATCATTGAATATTCAGTGTACGACATAGAGAAGATGGTCATGACAAAAAATGAAATAAAACAGAGGCTGAGTACCAGTCTTGCCGTTTTGTTATGCTTCGTTTTCCATATCGTTTTCAGGAAGCAAAGCCAGTAGAATGCATACGCCACCAGTCCAAGCACGCCTTGATTGATGGCTATCTCCAACCAGTCGTTGTGAGCATAGTTGATATAGATGCCCAGAGTGGCATTTGCACCATTGCCGAAGATGAACTTAACATTGTCGGTCTCATTTTTAAAGTGATTCCAAAAATGCTCATAAATCGCATCACGGCCACTTGAGCCGCCTTCTTCGGTTTGTGCAATGCGCGCCATGAAATAGTCCGACGTTTCCATCATATATCCCACGATATACACGCCTGCTATCACAATTATGGCAGAAAAAATCAGCACTTTCGTTCTCGACATGCTCTGGTGATACCTATAGTTGAAGTACAAGAAATAAAGCATCAGCAACACGCCCACGATGATTGCGCCACGCTTCATGCCCATCACAATAAATGCCATGCAGAAAATCATCATTCCATACTGAAGAAGGCTTTTGTGACGGAATAAAGCTACAGAAGGAATCAGTGCCACAAACAGATAACCCATGTTGTTGGTCACTTCGTCCACATCCGTTCCCTCAAGAAGCATCTCATGAATGGTGGTCATCTGGTAATCAATAAAAATAAACACAGCCGCACCCATAAACACGAATATCCACCTTTTCAGCAATTTCTCGGTGAGGTATTTTTTTGTGGAGAAATAGTAGAATGTGTAGATATTTGGAAGTGATAGAAATATACTTTTCAGAAACGAAAAGTTACTCACCGTTCCATCGCCAAATCGCTTTGCCTTAACCACATAATGATGGTCGCTAAAAAGCAATACCAATCCATATACCAGGAAGATGAAAAACAGCAAATTCAGCCCCTTAAAATAAACGGGCTTTCCCTTCATCGCCACCACCTTCATAGTGTAATACAGCCCCATCAGCATGGTGATGAGCGCTATCATTTGCGAGAGCACAGTGCCACCCGTAGGTATCATCGTGCCCTGCATCGAGTAGAACGTAAGAAGCGATATATATATGTTACACGGATTCTTTAAGAATTTCCACATTTGTCATGCATGGTTATAAATGAAGTGCACGTTGTGATGTTGAGCACAGCTGATTTTTATTGTTTTTTCCCATTGGCAACGGTGCTTATGACTTGCGCTTGGCTGGCAGCGTCAGCCATCCTCCTAATGTTTCATCCCATTCTTGAGGAGTAAACTTCTCAAAGCCACTAGAATCGAAAAACGTGTATTCTCCAAAGTACACTTTGCCTTCTACGCAATACAAGTCAATTCTCACATGTGGAATTCCTTTTGAAAGCTTTCTCGCAATGCTTTTCATTTCCTCGAAGTTTGACGGCAGTGCTGGAGTGACAGGGTTGTTTTCGCCACCTTGGGAAAACGGCAAGTTGTTGCCATCCATGTCAAAATAATCGAAATATGTGCCATGCGCAGAAAACCTGTCGGTTGCCACCAAAAACACCTTTGGTTCGCCATTAAAGCAATAAAACTTATAATCGCGCAAATGTCCACTTTCGTCGACCATGAATTTCTCTGCCAATATTCTTGGCTTAACATTCTTGTATGGCCATTCCTTAAGATGGGTGTAGATGCTCGTTTTTAAAGAGCCGTTTAAGCGCTGGGCGGCAGATTCCTTATCCAAGCTATCTTTGTCGGTGCAGATAACTACACCGCCACCGCCGCCACCATTGCTGGTCTTGAGCACAAAGCGGTCGGGAAGCGCACTGAAATCAATGTCTTCAAATCGGTCCCAAACGCCAAGCGTGGGAATCACGTGCTCTTTTCCAAGCACTTTTTCTGCCACCTTTTTTGCTTCGCATTTATCCACCATCGGTGTGTATTCAGGCTTCCTGTTGTATAATTTGAGCCACTGAAGTTTCTCGTTAAATGTTGTGGGATTCTTCAGATTTAGCCCATAGCCCATTTTTAAACGAAACATCATCTTCAAATACAGCGCATCAGGAAGCCATGTTCCGAAATGTGTGAGCAACGCAATACCGAGCACTCTCGGTTCTTTAAAGTAAGTAGTTATTTTTAGCATATAATTTGTTGTTTTTTATCAGTTTTGCTTTATAGTCGGCTTAGCAATTTCACAAGCCTTTGTGCCACTATATCAGTGCGTCCATCCTTGTCGTAAAGAGGATTAAATTCCACGAAGTCGATCGACTTCGTTTTATTTTCGTTTAATACTAAGTTCAATATCTTATGTAGTGCCTCTTCCGTAATACCATCCACTTCAGGCACGCCAGTGCCCGGTGCAATTGACGGGTCAAGCACGTCAATATCCAAGCTAATATGAATTTGGTTGAATCGTGAAATGAAATCGCCCACCGCCGCCAACGTCTTGTCCAAGTCAGAGTTAACGAAATCGCTTGTAAGCATTGAAATGTGGTGGTCATTAACCAATTCGCGCTCATACGGGTCAAGGCTCCTTGCACCTACATATAGCATATTGCCCACAGGCAGGAGCTTGTCCGTGTATCTCCCCACATACTTACTTGCTCCAAATCCCATCAAATACGCCATGTGCATTCCATGTATGTGGTGAGTGGACGAGCGTTCCGAAATGTTGCAGTCGCCATGTGCGTCAATATAGATAACGCCCACTTCAGGGTTAAACTCTAACACACCAGCTATCGAACCCCACGAAACGGCATGGTCTCCTCCGATTGTAATCTCCTTACCACCAGATGATAATGTGGAGTGAACCAACTCGCATATCTTACGGTTTACCTTATCGATAGCATTAAAGTACGGCATTCTATCATCATCACCTGAAACATCAGCAGGAACAGACACTTTACAGATTTCTGAATGACTTTCTTTTTCAAACAATTCAGCCAAACGCAAAGCACCATCATCTGGACCTTTTTTACAGGCACCATACCATAGCGGAGCAACAACACAATTCATATCTTTTCACTTTTTAAATAAAATATGTTTAAGGGCAAATACAAATTTATCATAATGCGATTCACAATAAACATAATTTAGCACCCTTAACTTTTTACGCTTTGAAACCATAGATGGCAAGAGCCCCATTCTAAATAATTTATTAAGAACTCTATTTTCGTAAGGTTGTAGCAAAATGTTGAATGAGTCTGTTGTTGAACTATAGTAATTGCTACATTCTTTTTGTAATAATGTTTGATTTGCTATGATATCGTTAAGGTTGTCAATTTCTCTCAAAAAAGCAGTTTTATCACTCATTAAAGAGACTGCCGCATTTTTGTCGCACTGTGTATAAGGGTACAATTCATACTGAATTCCAGATTCTTTAAAGTCAATCATAGCCATATACCCTTCATTCCATGGGCAACTTCTTTGTCCATCTTCATCAAAGCAAAAATTTCCCAAACCATAGAAAATAAGTTTGCCATTATATACCTCATATCCTGAATAGCAATGCTGATGGTGATTAACAACCGCATCAGCTCCAGCATCCACAAAGAATCGATAAGTTTCCACCATGCGAGGTGACGGCAACTGAAACATTTCATGTCCGCCATGCACTATCACAAGCACATAATCTGCTTTCTTCTTTGCCTCTTGAATAGTGTAGAACTGACGGATTGGATTTAACGGATTGGCACCTGCTTCGGTTTCTGTCGCTATAGAAAATTCATGCTCGCAACAATTGATAACGGCAAGTGTTTTCCCCTCATTCTTCACATAAAGCACCTTTCCCGCATCTTTTAAATTGTCGCCCACTCCTACCACGTGAAGTCCTTGGGATTTGCAACATTCTACCGATTTGTAGAGTCCATCTGCGCCAAAGTCGAGAATATGATTGTTGGCCATCGTTACTCCAGTAAAGCCAACAAACTTTACAGCTTCTGCTGCTTCTGGGGTGGAATGAAGATTCGGTCCACATTTAGGAATTGGCATATAGCCATCTTCCACAACCGGACTCTCAAAATTGACAAACGAAACGTCGGCAGAATGTACTATCTCTCGAAGATCCTCAGGAAATACTTCAGAGAATCGCTTTTCTTCAATTAATTTGGCAGTTCTTGCTTCTGAAGCAAAGTCGCCAGCTATAATCACTTTCATTTTCTTTTCAACAAAGCCTTAAGATTTAAACATATATGTCTTTCTTCTGGAAAGAGCATAATCACCGCAAAATAAATGCACACACATATGAAAATGTAAAGAATCTCTATAAGGACATTATCTGCTTTTGGCATAAGTAATATCACAAACATTGACATTGCAGCCAAAACTGATGGTATGATATTTACCACCATCTTCATTACATTCATCTTAACCACTATGCCCAACAACACAAGTTGAACTACAACAAATTCTAGTCTGACAAGAGACCTTGCTATGCATAGAGTATTGAAACCTTCGTTTACGAAAAGCAATATAACTGGCCAAAGCACAATAATATGAAGCCATTGAGCCAATACAGAAAGCTTTGGCTTACCTATTGAGCGATACACCTCGCTGGCATAGTGCGCAAGAACTATGGTTACTGCACTCGTCAATCCCCACATCCCAATAAAAGATGACGCTTCAACCCACTGGTCGCCCAAAAGAATCTCTGTTATCAAATCGCTGAACAAAAAAATACCAACACCGATGGGTATTACCAACACTCCTACTATTTTTTGAAACTTAAAAAACATAGCATTGAATTCTGTCCTATTGCTCTGGAGTCGAGAAAGTGACGCAAAAAGAACAGGTGTAGTGGCAGCTGTGATAATAGATGTCGCCTGCGCAACTGTACTCATAGATGTTCTATATAATCCTAAATAATATTGACTAAGCATTGTGCCAACTATAAAGATATCAATGTATGATGTGAGCCAAATACTTATAGCCTCAAGCATTGACCACATGGTAAAAGAGAACATTTCCTTGAAGCGCTGAACACTAAAAAACCAACGTGGTTTCCATTTTGATTTGATGGTGAGAATAAGCGCATTTGAACAGTTCAACGCAACCATTCCTATAATAAGCGACCAATAGCTTCTTGTAGCAAAAGCCAAAGGAACAGTCACTACTATAGGGATAAGAATACCAATAATTCTGACCCAAAAAAGAGTCTTAAAATCCAAATCTCTCCTAAAAAGAGCCATTTGTATGCTTGAAAAAGCAGCCAAAGGAATGCACACGCACGACACAGTAATCACAATGCCATGACCTTCACAGCCTACAAGATGTGCTATAGGGGTTGAAAAAATCGTAATTCCAACCCAAATCAAAAGAGACATAATCAAATTTGCCCAGAAAGCAACTGTTGTGGATTTGTATTTGTCTTCGTCGTCACAAAATTCATGCTGTACTATATATTTTTGAAATCCTGCATCCGTAAAAATCTCTGCGAATGAAATTACCATTTGGGCCGTCACAAGCACACCGAATGCATCAGGTGTTAATAAACGTGCCAACACCATCGTGGTGATAGGTGCAACAAGTTTTGCTATTATTTCGGTGATGCCTGACCACTTAGTGGCACTAACCACCTTACTATTTAACGTTTCGTTTGCCATTAATTATTCTAAATTACTATTCCCCCCCCCATTTCTCACCACTCACAATAACTGTGAGCCGAACTTCGTTTTTCTGATGAAAATAGTTAATACCAACGAAGCAACCAGTGAAATAACAAATGCTACCCATGGATATAAATATGGATTTGCATTTTCAGGGAATTGTGTATGCTCAATAATTTTTAATATAAACTGTTGGAAAATATATACACCAAAACAGCTATCACTAAGTTTGAGCAATAAGTTCCATTTTGATGTGTCGGAGTGTTTAACAAGTATTGTCGAAAGAGTCAACAATAGTGCCACTCCAAATGCGGCACATGCAAATCTTATTGATTTTGAAATGATTAAACTAATTATATGCGACAACGCAAAATACCCCCCCCCATTTTGAGTGGCACTTTCAATATTAATTTTCAGCACAAAGGCTAAAATGAAGCACGCAATAAGCGCAAATGCCGATTTACAATCACTGTGTTTGATTTCCAACCCATACTTCTTAACATAGTAGCCTACATAAAAGAATGGGAAATAGTACATCGCTGTGTCAATTCTGAAAGGCAAGGGAAGAAAAGAAGCAAGCAGCATCAGCGGCAGCAACGCTATCATGCACTTTTTGGAGAGTGAAAACCTCTCGGTAAGATATACGAACACGAAGCACCAAAACAGCATGGGCAAAAACCACATGTGACCAGTACCCGAAAGCACATTATATGCAATGCCCTGTATAGATTCATTAGAATCATTAAAAATCAACACATAAAGTATGCTAAACAAAATGGATGGCAAAATCAATCGTTTTAACTTCTTCGTAAAATAAGACTTTGCATTCAGAATAAGCTCTACTCCTTTTCTGCCCACCTGATACCCTAAGATATATCCAGATATGAACACGAATGTTTCAAGCAAACACGCGTACGACAGTTTGTCCACCATTCCATAGATTGGAATGTCGGGGTAGCCAGCAATTGGAGTCCATACGCCTGAAAAAACCGCAAAGGCATGATAGAACACAAGCGTAACAATCAAAAATAGCCTAATTGGAATTACTTCATAAAGAATGCTCGTCTCTTTTTTCTGCATAGAAAATGGACTGGAGGTTTGCGATTTACAGTTTATTGGCATAATACTTTGTGTACCATTCGGCGAAGTGACGTAGGCCTTCTCTAAGGCTTGTGTTGGGCTTGAAGCCGAAGTCTTGCTCGAGGGGGGTGGTGTCGGCGTAGGTTACGGGCACATCACCAGGCTGCATAGGTACGAGTTCCTTGTGGGCTTCAAAATCATAATCCTTGGGAAGAACTCCTGCACGGACAAGCTCTTCTTGGAGAATGGTCACAAAATCGAGAAGATTTTCGGGAGAGTTGTTGCCGATGTTATACACCTTATAAGGTGGAATGGGCAAGCCGTCGTCGCCGTTGCGCTTTTCGGGAGCGTGCTGCATCACACGCACCACGCCTTCCACAATGTCGTCGACGTAAGTGAAATCGCGTTTGCAGTTACCGTAGTTGAAAATCTTGATGGTTTCGCCTTTCACCAGTTTGTTGGTGAAGCCGAAGTATGCCATATCGGGGCGACCGGCTGGGCCATAAACGGTGAAGAAACGGAGACCTGTGGATGGGATGTTGTAGAGTTTGCTGTAGGCATGTGCCATAAGCTCGTTGCTCTTTTTTGTGGCAGCGTAAAGGGACACGGGGTTGTCGACCTTATCATCAGTTGAGTATGGTACTTTCTTGTTGCTACCATAAACAGAAGAAGAGGATGCATACACAAGGTGCTCTACTTCATGATGACGGCATGCTTCAAGAATGTTGTAGAAACCGATAAGGTTACTCTGGATATAAGCATCAGGATTGGTGATGCTGTAACGTACTCCTGCTTGGGCAGCAAGGTTTACAACAACAGAAATATTGTTTTCTGTAAAGATTTTTTCTACAGCTTCTTTATCTGCAATAGAGGCGTGGACAAAAGTCCAGTCACGATTCAAAGCCTCTATTTCTTTCAAACGTTCATATTTGATATTGACATCATAGTAATCAGTAATTGAGTCAATACCGATTACTTTAATGTCCTTCACATCGTGGAAAAGACGCTTCACAAGGTTGCTGCCAATAAAACCAGCAGCGCCTGTCACAAGAACCGTCTTCCCCTCAAGATTAACATTATAATCTACCATAAAAGACCCTAATCCCTTCTAAATATATCCCTTGTGTAAACCTTTTCTTCTACATCCTTCAAACAGTCATCAAAGCGGTTGGCGATGATGGCCTTGCTTTGTGCCTTGAAATCTTCAATGTTATTTACCACCTTGCTGCCGAAGAATGTGGTGCCGTCTTCAAGTGTTGGTTCATAGATAATCACCTCTGCCCCTTTTGCTTTCACACGCTTCATGATGCCCTGAATGGCAGATTGGCGGAAGTTGTCGCTGTTAGATTTCATCGTCAAGCGATATACACCGATTACACACGAATGTTCCTTGCTTGCATCCCACTGGCCATTCTCTGAATAATAGCCTGCTTTGCGGAGCACTGCGTCGGCGATGTAGTCTTTGCGGGTGCGGTTCGATTCCACAATGGCCGACATCATATTCTGTGGCACGTCCTGGTAGTTGGCGAGCAGTTGCTTGGTGTCTTTTGGCAAGCAGTAGCCGCCGTAGCCAAACGATGGGTTATTATAATGTGTACCGATACGTGGATCGAGGCCAACGCCCTCGATGATGGCTTCTGAGTCAAGACCCTTTACTTCGGCATAGGTGTCAAGCTCGTTGAAGTAGCTTACGCGGAGCGCGAGATAGGTATTGGCGAAAAGCTTCACCGCCTCGGCTTCCTTCATGCCCATGAACAGGGTGTCGATGTTTTCCTTGATGGCGCCTTCTTGCAAGAGCGCAGCAAAGGTCTTAGCTGCCTCTTTCAGCATCTCCACATCGGTAACTGATTGGATAGCTTTGTTTTCCGCCTCAAATTCGGGCTTGTCGATGATTTTAGGATAACCCACAATGATGCGGCTTGGGTAAAGGTTGTCGTAGAGTGCCTTGCTCTCGCGAAGGAATTCGGGAGAGAACAAGAGGTTGAACTTCTTCACGCCTTTCTGCGCATACTTCAAGTAGAGGTTGCGGGTGTAGCCCACCGGAATGGTCGATTTGATAATCATCACTGCATCGGGGTTCACCTCAAGCACCAGGTCGATTACCTCTTCCACATGGCTTGTGTCGAAGTAATTCTTCACAGGGTCGTAGTTGGTGGGGGCAGCGATCACCACAAAGTCGGCATCGGCGTAGGCTGCCTTGCCGTCGAGGGTGGCAACAAGGTTCAACGGCTTCTCAGCCAAATACTTTTCGATGCAATCGTCCTGAATGGGCGAAATACGGTTGTTCAACTTTTCCACCTTTTCAGGAATCACGTCCACTGCTGTTACATGATGGTGCTGCGATAGCAATGTAGCTATGCTCAGTCCCACGTAGCCAGTACCAGCCACGGCTACCTTAATTTCATTAAATTCACGCATATATTTTTCAGATTACTATAAGTATCAATTGAAATGAGGACTATTCGGCTATCTCGAAGTCCTCGTTGTGCACATTGTTCACCGCCACAGCAAATCCACCAATGTTCATCACCAACTGGCGATCGCGCTTCACTCGCACCACATAGCCCTCCTGCCCTTTAAAAAGGCCTGTAAGCACGCGGAGCCTCACATTGTCTTTAGCAAATCGCTCAAATGGCTCGCGCATGAATGTCAACCGCTCTGGCTCGCTTTGCATCACTGCCATGAATGGCTGCATCACACTGTCGGGGATTGATGCGGGCTTTTTGGTGCTACAGTTGTTCACCAGATAATACTGAGGAAAGTTGAGTTTCAGGAATGTACTCAACTGATTGGTCGTGCCCTGCAAGAACACGAGCCCATTTACGGTAGGCTTTTCCGTTTTCACCACGCCTTTGCCGTCGGGTTTGTCTTTGTATCTAACTGTGCGATGTACGAAACACTTCGGCTTGAAATCGCCCAAAAGTTTTCGATTTTCGAGATTCTTTTCAAAAACTGCCGCCGACATGTGCTGTATGAAGATATAGCCCCATGGAGCCGCTTCCGTTTTTGGTGTGCTGGGTATTTCGATTTTGTCATCGGCGCATTCATCTTCGCTTCGTGCGGCATTCTCCTTTTCTGGCTTTTCGGCACTTGCTGCATCTTCAAAACAAGCTATTTCTCCCACTTTCGAGACCGATTCGCCAGCCCCGACTATGTGGATGCCCTTTGGTAAACGCTTGTTGTTATACACGTCGTTCACGTCGGCTGTAGAAGATAGAAGCGAGCAATCCTGCGTCATTTTCATTTTCTACTTTATGTCACTGTTGGCCCTCATCAACCTGAGTGATTGCGCCAATTTTACATTGACATTATTCATAAAATCATACAGTTAAGTATGTTTGGCCATTAACGGATGAGTAGGTCGCGACTTAGCTAAAACCTAAAGCAAGCGCAAAATACTTAGCATCGTCGCCCCCCACCATTGTGTGTGGCTTTGTGTCTTTACCCGTTCATTTATGCTTTCCCGCCATAAAGACAAAAAATAGTACTGCAAAGGTACATAATTCTCCACACATATCCTACTTATTGCCTCCAAAAGTGCCACATTTAACACAACTTACACAATAATTCGAACTGCAACTCACCCTATACCCCATTCCCAATTTTAATCATTAGTCTTTTTGCATGTTTTTCAAAATTCGCACTCTTTCCCAGTAATCGTCAATGTTCTTAAATATTTGCTTTGCACCTTCTTCTGAAAGATGATGCCCGCTGTCAATCATTTCATAACTGCTATAATAACCCGAAAACTCTTCCACATATTTAGTCCCGAACAATTCATCATACTTTCCAAAAAAGCCTTTCACAAGCATTTTCTCTTGATAATTAACAGATTTCGCTATCCAAATTTCATACGGCATATATGTCTTTATCATCTTCGTAAAAGCAGCATCTTGCTTCACCAGTTTACACAGCTCTACCGGTGGATTCCAACATGGATTGATGACAAATCTCGGAATCCCATTTAAAGTTAAAGTGATAAATCCCCCAAGACTCGAACCAATCACCAAATCAATCTTGAATTCGTCAATAAAATTCAAAATTTGCTCCCTTGCGTGCGAACAGTCTGCCTCATCATAATCAATTGAAAACAACTTATACCCCTCTGGAAGCGCATTCAAAACTCGTTTATACCCTCTCCCATACGCAGAACCTCGAAACCCATGAACATAAAGCACTCTTTTCATATTCCAATCAATTTTAAAGTCACATACAATAATAGTAAAAAGTCCAAAAAAATTCAATCCCCACCCCTATTTTTTTACAAAAATAAAACACTTACGGCAGCCGTTTTCACTGAAAAATGATTGTTTACTACGCAAAAGCCTCACTGGTGTGGGGCTTTTTTTTGTGGAGTTAGTTTTCTTCGTGCAAACTGCATTTGGGAGGTGTGGGGAATAATTTGTAATTTTGTGGTGTAAAAAATTATTAATTTTTGAACGTAATGAAGAAAACGATATTATTGTTAGTGAGTGTGGCGGCGATGGCTTTGGCCGCCGATTTAATGGCCGAAACGCGCGATGAAATCGCCAAAATTGGGCAAAATGTGGGCGCGGAAGGCAAGTTTTGCTACTGGACGGAAGGCAGCGTGCCTTTGGCAAAACTCAAGAACTTTGTGGAGCGTGTGACCAATCCGCAGAGCGATGGCTTTGTACCGCAGTCCGACCGCGTGGCGGTGTTTGACCTCGACGGCACGCTCGTGTGCGAAACCGCCCCATCGTATTTTGAATGGATGATGTATTTGCACCGTGTGTACGACGACTCCACTTTCCACGCTACAAATGAGCAAATTGCAACCGCCGACACCATTAAGAAGGCTGTGTACGCTCGCTCAGTGCCTGGCGATATGATGTGGACAGAGGCAATCGCTCAAAACGAGGTGTTTGCCGGCATGACGAATGAGCAGTATCGCGATTACGCAATTGAATTTATGAAAACGCCAGTTGAAGGCATGACCAATTTGCAGTGGGGCGAAGCCATCTACTTGCCCATGGCTGAAGTGGTGGGATATTTAGCAGCCAACGGCTTCACCACCTACGTGATTTCGGGCAGCGAGCGTCAGGTGACACGCGCATATGCCGATGGAGCGTTGGCGTTTGACCGCAACCACATCATAGGCTCCGACATCTACACCTACGCCACCTCGCAAGGCGATAAAGAGGGTTGGGACTATTCGTTCAAGCCTACCGACGATGTGGTGCGCGGCGCAATGTATGTGAAAAACTTAAAGATGAACAAGGTGAGCGCCATTGTGCGCGAGATAGGCATAAAACCGATTTTGGCTTTTGGCAATTCATCGGGCGACTTCAGCATGTTTGAATACACGGTCGCAAACAACCACTACCCCAGCATGGCGTTTTGCGTTCTCGCCGACGATGTGGTGCGCGAATACGGCAACCCCACAAAAGCTGCAAAAATGAAATCGTCGTGCGACGCTAAAAACTGGACCACAATCTCAATGAAAACCGACTTCGCCACCATCTACGGCAAAAATGTAAATAAACAAGAAAAATAGCCCATCCTCTTTATATTATATAAGGAGAACAATTAAACCCAATATTTTTTTGTAAATTTGTGGAGTAAACAACTATACACACACAACTAACTAATAACTATTAATCAAAATTTCTCACAATATGGCTACAAGCATACAGCAGAAGCAAGAACTTTTCAAAGCCATTTGGGCTACCGCCGAAGACCTCCGCAACTCGGTTGACGGCTGGGACTTCAAGAGCTACGTGCTCGGCATTCTTTTCTACCGGTTCATTTCTGAAAATATCACCAATTATGTGAATCGCTTGCAGGCCGATGCTGGCGTGGAGGGATTCGAATATGCCGATTTCTCCGACGAGGAAGCCGAAGCGGCTCGCCATCAGCTGGTGCACGAAAAGGGATTTTTCATTCTCCCCTCACAGCTGTTCTGCAATGTGCGCAAGAATGCCAAAACCGACCCTAACCTCAACGTGACACTCGACTCGGTGTTTAAAGCCATCGAGGCTTCTGCCATTGGCACCGAAAGCGAAAGCGACTTGAAAGGACTTTTCGCCGACATCGACGTGAACTCCAACAAGCTCGGCGGCACCGTGGATAAGCGCAACGAGCAGCTCACGAAAATTCTCAACAATATTGGCAATATCGACCTCAAAGGCGATTATCAGGATAATCAAATCGACATTTTCGGCGATGCCTACGAGTTTTTGATGGCGATGTACGCCTCAAATGCCGGCAAATCGGGTGGCGAATACTACACGCCACAAGAGGTGTCGGAGCTCCTTGCACGCCTCGTGACCCACGGCCGTGAATATGTGAATAAGGTATATGACCCCGCATGTGGGTCGGGCTCGCTTTTGCTGAAATTCGCAAAAATTCTGGGCAAGCACAATGTGAAAAAGGGATTTTTTGGACAGGAACTCAACATCACCACCTACAATCTGTGCCGTATCAATATGTTTTTGCACGACATCAACTATTCCGACTTCGACATCCGCAATGGCGACACGCTGCTGGAGCCTTACCACTGGAGCGATGAGCCGTTCGACGCCATAGTTTCCAACCCACCCTATTCCACTAAATGGGTTGGATCCGACGATGCCACGCTCATCAACGACCCTCGCTTTGCCCCTGCCGGCGTGCTGGCACCGAAAAGCAAGAGCGACTTGGCTTTCACCATGCACATGCTTTCGTGGCTCTCCACCGAGGGAACCGCGGCTATCGTGGAGTTTCCCGGCGTGCTTTATCGCGGTGGCGCAGAGCAGAAAATCCGCAAATATCTGATCGACAACAATTATGTTGACACCGTGATTCAGCTGCCGCAAAACCTGTTTTTCGGTGTGAGCATTGCCACTTGCATCATAGTGCTAAAAAAGTCGAAGAAGGAGAACAAAACGCTCTTTATTGATGCCTCACAGCTCTTTGTGCACGAGGGTAACAAGAATAAGCTTTCGCCCGAAAACATCGATGCCATTGTTGCCGAATTTGCCGAACGCCGCGAAGTGAAGCACTTCTCTGCCCTTATCGACAATAGAATTGTGGCTGAAAACAACTACAACCTTTCGGTGAGCAGCTACGTGGAAGCAGAGGACACTCGACCAAAAATCGACATCAAGGAGCTAAACGAACACATTCGCAAAATCGTGGCACACGAAAACAAACTCCGTACAGAGATAGACAAAATCATCACCGAACTCGAAAACGAAACTGCCGTATGAGTAAGCTACAAGAACTAATCAACAAGCTATGCCCAAACGGCGTGGAATTTAAACCTCTGGGGGAATTAGGCACATTTGAAAACATTGGTGTTGACAAAAAATCCAATCCAAATGAAAAAGAAGTAACTCTTCTGAACTATGTGGATGTATATAAATACCAGTACATAGACAACTCCATTCCTAAAATGAGGGTAACAGCCTCTGATAAGAAAATACAACACTGTACTGTAGAGCAATGGGATATATTTGTCACGCCAACATCTGAAACTAGAGAAGATATTGGCCATGCAGCTGTCATAACAGAAACTCTCAAAAACACAGTATACAGCTATCATATAATGAGATTTCGCCTACATTTACCCAACAGAATTTCCGCTTGCTATATTAGATATTTATTTGAAACAAATATTGTCCAAAAACAAATTTACAAATATGCATGCGGACAAACTCGCTTTGGATTGAGTAAGTATAAATTTGCCCAAATTTCCATCCCTTTCCCTCCTATTGAGGTGCAGGAGGAGATTGTGAGGATTCTTGATAGCTTTTCGGATTACGCAGCGGAGCTGCAAGCGGAGCTGCAAGCAAGAAAGCAACAATATGAATATTATCGCAATCTTTTACTCACCTTCAATCCCTCCGCCTACGGCTGCGGGACCGATGATGAGCAAAAAGATGGTGTAACCACCTGGGGGGGGCATAATTACAAAATCGAATGGAAAAAAATGGGAGAAATCGGAACTTTCATTCGTGGCAAGCGTTTTGTACGCACAGATATTATGGAGCAGGGAGTTCCTTGTATTCATTATGGAGATATGTATACATATTATGGATTATATACCAACAATACCCCTACCTTCTTAAAGGAAGAAAAAGCGCAAAAGATGCGATTTGCACAAAAAAATGATATTGTAATTGTTGCTGCTGGCGAAAATAAAGATGACTTGGGTAATGCAGTTGCATGGTTAGGAGAAAAACCAGCTGCGGTGCATGATGCGTGTTTCATATTTAGAAGTAATCTTTACCCAAATTACATTTCACATATATGCAGAAGTCACAACTATCATAAACAAATAAAAATGTTTGCTAATGAAGCAAAAATTTGCTCTGTATCTGGACAAGATTTACAAAAAGTTTTGATTCCTGTTCCAGAATATGAATTACAAATAAAAATTGCTTCGATTCTTGACCGGTTTGAGACTTTGGTCAACGACCTCACAAATGGTTTGCCTGCCGAAATAGCCGCGGTTAAAGACCAATACGAATATTATAGAAATAAATTGTTGACTTTTAAGAAATTATCGGCATGAGCCAATTTCTAAATAATAAAGGAGGATATCGCAATCTCAGGGTATATCGCTTGAGTGAAATCATCTACGACCTAACGATGGTATTTGCCAAGCAATATGTCAGGGCAGGAAGCCGCACGCGCGACCAAATAGAGCAAGCGGCTCGTAGCGGCAAACAAAACATAGCTGAGGGTAGCGTGGCATCGACCACATCAAGCGAAACCGAAATCAAGCTCACCAACGTGGCAAAAGCTTCGTTAGAGGAACTACTGCTCGACTATGAGGACTTCCTCCGACAGAACAAATTGCCGCAATGGCACAAGAATCACCCTCGCACTATCCGACTGCGAGAGTATCTTAAAAGTGACGATTTTTTGGAAAATCCCACAAAATATGCTTCGGCAATGAACGCAGAGGAATTCTGCAATCTGTGTATCACGCTCATCAATCAAGCCACCTACATGCTTCGCCGCCTGATTGACAGCCAGCAAAACCAATTCCTGCAAAAAGGCGGTATCCGCGAGCAAATGTATGCAGCCCGCACACAATACCGCACCCACCAAAGCATAAATCCACCCACCAAATCCAAAAAATCCGACTAATCAGACTCGTCAGACTGGTCAGACAAGTCGGACAAGTCAGACCCGTCAGACTGGTCTGACCAATTCCATCAAACAACCTAAATAAGCATTGATTATGAAATACGACATGATTTCAGAAAACACGGAATCGACCGTAGTTGCCGAATTTGAAGCAGGCGATTACAGCTCCGCCCAATACCAGAGCGAAGCGGCTATGGAAGCCGATTTCATCAAGCGACTTCAGCGCCAAGCCTACGAATATCTGCCTATCAAGTGTGAAGCCGACTTGATAGCCAACCTGCGCACGCAAATCGAAAAACTCAATCAAATGCAGTTCACCGACAAGGAGTGGACAGCGTTTTTCAAACAGCACCTCGGCAACCCCAACGAGGGCATCGTGGAAAAAACCCGCACCATTCAAGAAGACCATAAAAAGGTGCTCACTCGCGACGATGGCTCGTTTCTGAACGTGTATCTCATCGATAAAGAGAATATCCACAACAATTCGCTGCAGGTAATCAACCAGTATGTGCCTGAGGGCGGCAGCCACGAAAACCGCTACGACGTAACAATCCTGGTCAACGGCTTGCCACTGGTGCATGTGGAGCTCAAGCGCCGTGGTGTGGAGGTGCGCGAAGCCTTCAACCAAATCAGGCGTTACAACCGTGAATCGTTTTGGGCTGGGTGCGGACTGTTTGAGTTTGTGCAGATTTTCATTATTTCAAACGGCACACTCACTAAATATTACAGCAACACCACTCGCTACTGCCATGTGAAGCAGCAGGGCAAGGGCAGCAAGAAGCAAACGAGCAATTCGTATGAGTTCACCTCATACTGGGCATTGCTCGACAACGAGCCCATACGCGACCTCATCAACTTCACACAGACGTTCCTCTCCAAGCACACTCTGCTGAATGTACTCACCAAATACTGCGTGTTCACCGCCGAGGAAATGCTGATGGTGATGCGCCCTTACCAAATTGCCGCCACGGAGCGCATCATTCAGCGCATACGCACCGCAAGCTACCAGCGCGATTGGGGCAAGCGTGAGGGCGGTGGCTACATTTGGCACACCACCGGTTCGGGAAAAACGCTCACTTCTTTCAAGACGGCTCGCTTGGCATCGGGCATGGAGGAAATCGACAAGGTGCTTTTTGTAGTCGATCGCAAAGACCTCGACTATCAAACTATGAAGGAGTATGACCGCTTCGAGAAGGGCGCAGCCAACTCCAACACCTCTACCGCTGTGCTCACTCGCCAGCTCAACGACGAGAATTGCCACATCATTATCACCACCATTCAAAAGCTGAGCAATTTCATTTCACGAAACCCGCTGCACAAGATTTACAACCAACACGTGGTGATGATTTTCGACGAGTGCCACCGCTCGCAGTTTGGCGATATGCACAAGGCCATTGTGAAGAAATTCAAGAAATACCACATGTTCGGCTTCACAGGCACACCGATATTCCCCGACAATGCCGGTGCCATACGCAATGTGGAGTTCACCACCACCGAGGGCGCTTTTGGCGACCGCCTGCACAGCTACACCATTGTGGATGCCATTCGCGACGGCAATGTGCTGCCATTCCGTGTGGACTATATCCGCACGCTGCGCCCCGACGATGAAATCAAGCAAGAATCGGTGCCTGCCATCGACCAAGACAAGATTCTCAAAGACCCTAAGCGAATCAGTTTTATCACAAAATACATTCTCGACCACTTCGCACAAAAAACGAAGCGCAACTATCAGCACTACGATTTCAGCAAACTCACCAATATCAGCGAGGTGGCAAGCGCAAAAAAGGATGTGGAAGAACAGAAGGTGAAAACCAAACTGCAAGGCTTCAACTCCATTTTCGCTGTGGCTGGCATTCCGTTTGTGAAACTCTACTACACTGAGTTTAAGCGACAAATGGAAGCGCTTCCCTCAAATCGCCGATTGAAGATTGCCACCATTTTCAGCTATGCGCCCAATGAGGCGGAAGAAGACTTTGGGGCTGACGAAAATTCTGAAAGCACCGAAGACCTCGACCAATCGAGCCGCGATTTCCTGAATATGTGCATTGCCGACTATAATGAAATGTTTGGAACGAGCTACGACACTTCGGCAGAGAAATTCCAAAACTACTATAAAGATGTGTCGCTGCGCATGAAAAATCGTGAGATTGATTTGCTCATAGTGGTGAATATGTTCCTCACCGGATTTGACGCCACCACGCTCAATACGCTTTGGGTGGATAAAAACCTGAAAATGCACGGCTTGATACAGGCTTATTCGCGCACCAACCGCATCTTGAACAGCATAAAAAGCTTTGGCAACATAGTTTGCTTCCGCAATCTTGAACACGCCACCAATGCGGCTCTCGAACTCTTTGGCGACAAGGAGGCTGGCGGACTGGTGCTGATGAAAACGTTCGACGAATACTACTTTGGCTACACGAAAGACGATGGCACAGACGTGCGCGGCTATCAATCATTCGTGAAAGATGATTTGCTGGTTAATTTCCCTCTTAGCGAAATGATTGTTGGCGAAAAGGCGGAGAAGGAGTTTATCAGGCTGTGGGGCGCAATTCTGCGATTGCGCAACATCTTGCAGAGTTTTGACCAATTTAATGGCAAAGAAATTCTGACCGACGAGCAATTCAAAGATTATCAAGGCATTTACCTCGACTTATACGAAAAATATCCCTCTGATAGAAAGGGTGAAGCCGCTAATGTGAACGACGACATCGTGTTTGAAATCGAACTGGTGAAATCGGTGGAAATCAATATCGACTTCATTCTATTCCTCGTGGCGCAGAAGAATGGCGATTCAAAGCACGACACCGAACTTGAGGTGAAAATCAGGAAATCAATAGCCGCCACCCCCGACCTTCGCGACAAGGAAGACCTGATTATGCAGTTCGTAAGAAATGCATCGGCAGGAAGCAACATCAACGACGAATGGGCTATGTATGTGCGCCAAAAACTCACCAATGAGGTGCAGGAACTCATTTCTTCGGAAAAACTGAAACCCGAACTTACGATAGAATTTCTGCAACAGGCGTTCCGTGATGGTGAAATTCGGGAATCGGGCACAGGCATTGCGAGCATATTGCCCCCTATGCCCCTCTTTGGAGCCGGCAACAGCAGAGAAGCGAAGAAACTCAGCGTAACAGAGAAGCTCAAAATCCTTTTCAAACGCTTCTACGACCTGTGCGGCGGCGTTTTCCCATTCCTCCAAGAATAAATTCCCCCTCAAAGAAAGCCAACAAGGCACCAAGCCAGAGCCCCCCAACCAGTCAGACAAGCCCGGCAAGCCAGACAAGCCCAACAAGTCAGACAAGCCAGACGAGTCAGACTGGTCAGACTGGTCGGACGCCCCCCAAAAAAAACGCCCATCATTTCAAAAGGCGAAGGTATCGTCTTAACTTCTTAACTTCTTTAACTTCTTAACTTCTCTTCTTTAACTTCTCCCCCTATGTGTATTTTACTAAAAAAAGTGTAACTTTGTGGGGTAATTATGAGTTCACTGTTTGGTAAAATACTTGACACACGGCCGAAGCCTAACGAGGCTGTTGGGCATATCGAGCTTCTCGACACCACTCTGCGTGATGGCGAGCAAACCTCTGGCGTGAGCTTCTCTACAGCTGAGAAGTTGAGCATATCGCGCATGCTGCTCACCAATCTGCGTGTGCCTCGCATCGAGATTGGCAGTTGCCACGTTTCCATCGGTGAATTCGAGTCGGCAAAGGCGATTTGCCAATGGGCTGCCGACAATGGCCAACTCTCGCGTATCGAAATTCTGGGATTTATCGACGGCGGTAAATCGGTAGAATGGGTGAACAAGGTGGGTGGCAAGGTGATTAATCTGCTGGTGAAAGGATCGGAAAGGCACTGCAACCTTCAACTGGGCAAAACGCTCGAACAGCACTGCGCCGACATCGTGAGGGAAGTGAACTTGGCGCACGCCAAGGGGCTGAAGGTGAATCTGTATCTTGAGGACTGGTCGAATGGCATACGCGCCTCCAAGCATTATGTGTATAAACTGATGGACACGCTGCAGCACCTGCCCATTGAGCGATTTATGCTTGCCGACACACTCGGCATCATGAATCCTAACCAGGTGTATGAATACTGCAAGCGTATGGTGAACCGCTACCCTGCTCTGCATTTCGACTTCCACGCCCACAACGACTACGACCTTGCCACAAGCAACGCTTTTGCCGCTGGATTGGTGGGCATCAAGGGCATTCACTGCACCATCAACGGACTGGGCGAGCGCGCCGGCAATGCTCCGCTGGCTTCGGTGGTGCCTATGGTGCACGACATGCTGCACATGACCACCGGCATCGACGAAAAGCAAATCTACACCGTGAGCCACATCGTGGAGTCGTTCTCTGGTGTGGTGGTGGCGCAAAACGAGCCTATCATTGGCGAGAATGTGTTTACACAAACCGCTGGCGTACATGCCGACGGCGACAGGAAAAACGAACTCTACTACAACAGTCTGCTGCCCGAACGCTTCGGGCGCAAACGTGAATACGCCCTTGGAAAACTGTCGGGCGAGGCAAGTATCACCGAGAATTTGCTGGAACTGGGCATTCAGTTGGGCAAGAAATACGTACAGAAAGTGACCGAAAGAATCGTTCAATTGGGCGATAAAAAGGAGATTGTGACGCAAGACGACCTGCCCTACATCGTGGCAGATATCGTGAAGCGCGACTCGGTAATCAACAAGGTGAAAATTGTGAACTACTCGCTCACTATGTCGCACGGATTGCACCCAACCGCCACTGTGAAACTCGAAATCGAGGGCAAGGAATACGAGCAAAGCGCATTCGGCGATGGCCAGTTCGACGCGTTTATCAAAGCGGTGAAGAAAATCTACAAAGACAACCTGAAACGAGAAATGCCTCGCCTCACCAACTACACGGTGAGCATTCCACCCCACGGCAGCACCGACGCGCTGGTGATGACCAACATCACTTGGAACTACAATGGCCACATCATCAAGACGCGCGGCCTGGAGGTGGACCAGATAGAAGCCGCCTTCCAAGCCACTATCAAAATGCTAAACATCATCGAAGGAATGCGATAGCCCCCCTAAGGAAATGATATACAAGTTGTCCCTGTGATAATTTAGTAATGATTGAAAAAATCCCGTAGGGATTTGATGTGCGTAGGCAGGTATGCAGCGAAGGTTATGCGAAATGAGCGA